>ERZ1066130.154-NODE-154-length-36626-cov-16.586612_pt1 | contig 36626 bp, 29 predicted proteins | sample MGYA00382777_ERZ1066130 | MGnify/ENA primary metagenome ERZ1066130 (study PRJEB33369, sample SAMEA5778360) | biofilm metagenome | biome: Industrial cooling water; feature: Water cooling tower basin; material: Biofilm | place: United Arab Emirates | collected...
ACACTGGTATGGCTCTCGATGTCGGCGTGGATCTCCGAAACGCGCGCCATCGGCACCCTGCTCAGCAGCCGCACCGTCAGCGTGTGCCCGTCGCACCCGATCATGCCCGCGGGAACGAGCGTCAGCGCGCCGCCCGCTCGGGCCGCATCCACCAGCGAACAGAGCGCAAGGTCCACATCACCACGCAACAGCGAGTCGCCCAGCGCGCTCGGGGCCGCCGGATGGAGGCTCACATCGCGCCAGTGCTCAAGCCCCTGGACCAGCGGCAGCGTGTTGAAGTAGCGGACATACCCGATGCGCACCGGCCGCTCATCGGCGCTCGCGCCGGCACCCGTTGCTCCGCCCGCATGATGGTTCGGCCGCGGCTCACTCACGCGCTTGCTCCTCCGCCTCGCAGCGCCGCCAGCAGCCGCTCGCGCAGCACCTTCGCGTCGCCCTTTCCTCCGGCGTGCTTCATGGCCGCGCCGACGAGCCGTCCGATCGCCGCGTCCTTGCCCGCGCGGACATCCTCGGCGGCCTTGGGCTGCTCGTCGATCGCCGCGCGCACCCAGGCATCGATCGCCTTGTCATCGCGCTCGACGATCATGCCGCGTGCTCGCGCCATCGCCTCGACGCTCTCCGAGGCCGCAACTCCGCCCCGACCGTCCTCGCCCACGCACAGCAGCCCGAACAGTTCATCGACGCTGTTGCTGCCGATCAGCCCCGCGACGCGCAGCGCCACGATCTCCCCCACCTGCGCCGGCGTGATGACCAGATCGCTGATCAGCACGCCCTCGCTGCCCGCCGCATCGCCGGCGGCTTCGTCGCGCTCCGCCGCCAGATCCCCCGACATCTCCGCGTCCGCCCTGGCGCGTCGGAGCGCATCGGTCCGCTCGTTGGCGCGTTTGGCGCCGGATTGCAGCAGCACGTTGGCCACCTGCTTGCCGGCGGTCGCACGCTCGACACCCCGGGCCACCGCGCCCTCAACGCTGGCATCGAAGAACTCCGCCACCGCCCGCTCATCGGCCAGCGCCAGCGACTCCTTGGCGCCGAGCCCGAACTGGCGCATCGTCCGCTCCACCCGCACCATGGGCATTTCCGGCAGCGAAGCGCGAACACGCTCAACCCACGGCCGCTCGATCACCACGGGCAGCAGGTCCGGGTCCGGGAAGTACCGGTAGTCGTGCGCATCTTCCTTTTCGCGCTGGAGCACCGTCTGCTGTCCCGCCGCGTCCCAGCCGCGCGTCTGCTTGGTGCCGGGGCCCATCTCGCGGCCCTCGCGCAGGTAGCGGCCCGGCTGCTCGCGGAGTTCGTACAAGATCGAGTCGCGAACCGCGGCGAAAGAGTTGAGGTTCTTCACCTCCACGATCGGCGTCCGCACCACGCGCCCGTCGCTGAAGGTCAGCACCGTGTTGATGTTCGGCTCGAACCGCATGTGGCCCTTCTGCAGCACGCCGCGGCTCACGCCGAGGAATCGGCAGACGTTCCGCAGCGCCCGGCAGTACTCCACCGCGTCCTCGGCGCTACGGATGTCCGGCTGGCTGACGATCTCCAGCAGCGCGGTGCCCGCGCGGTTGTAGTCGGCGATCGAGAAGTCGATCGCGCCGCCGCCCGGCGCCTCGTGAAGTAGTTTCCCCGCGTCCTCTTCGAGGTGAGCCCGGATGATCCCGACGCGGAAGCCCTCGCGCCCCGCCGGGCGGACATCCAGCGCGCCGTCGAAGCACAGCGGCAAGTCGTACTGGCTGATCTGATAGCCCTTGGGCAGGTCGGGGTAGAAATACCCCTTGCGGTCCCATCGGCTCACGCCCGCGATCTGGCACCCCAGCGCCAGCCCCACCATGATCGACATCTCCACCGCTCGCTCGTTGAGCACCGGCAGGGCCCCCGGCAGACCGAGCACCGTCGCGTCGATGCACGTGTTCGGCGCGCTGAAGTCAAATTCCGCGCACGCCGGGCTCGGCGCGGCACTGAACACCTTTGTCCGCGTGGACAGCTCCACGTGGACCTCCATCCCCACCACCAGTTCCACACGCTCGATCGTGCTCATCACGCCGATGGTAGCGACGCGCACGAGCGCCCCGCCCCTCCAATACTTCCGCGTGAAAGATCCCGCCAGCGATGTTCTCGGTCCCGGCGGGCCCATCGCGCGAGCCCTCGCCGGCGGCTTCGAACCAAGGCCCCAGCAACTCGACATGGCCCGCGCTGTCGCGCGCACCATGGCCGCACGGTCGAACCTGCTCGTCGAAGCCGGCACCGGCACGGGCAAGAGTTTCGCCTACCTCGTGCCCGCCATTCTTCGGTGCCTGACCAGCGACGATCGCGTTGTCATCGCCACCAACACCATCGCGCTGCAGGAACAACTGGTCAAGCGCGATATCCCGCTCCTGCTTGAAACCCTCGGCGCGACGGGCACGCCCGATGATGACGCCGGTCCCGCCCCCACAGCGGACCCCGCCGCCGGATGGGGCACCGACCCCGCCTCTCGCCGGGCCATCATCCCGGCCTTGTGCAAGGGTCGCGGCAACTACCTGTCGATCCGCCGGCTCAAACTCGCAAGCCAGCGTCAGGACCGGCTCTTCTCCGACCCCGCGCAGCGTCGCTCGCTGCACGTCATCGAGGACTGGGCCTACTCGACACCCGACGGCACGCTGAGCACCCTGCCCACCGTCGAGCGCCCCGGCGTATGGGACCGTGTGCAGAGCGACACCGACAACTGCATGGGCCGCAAGTGCCCCACGTACGACATCTGCTTCTACCAGCGGTCGCGCCGGCTCATGGAGAGCGCCAACCTGCTGATCTGCAACCACGCGCTGTTCTTCGCCGATCTGGCGATGCGCACGCAGGATGCCGGCTTCCTGCCCGACTACCAGCACGTTGTTCTGGATGAGGCGCACGCGGTCGAAGATGTCGCCTGCGACCACTTCGGCGTCTCGCTGGGCGAGGGCCGCGTCGAGCATCTTCTTAGCGTGCTGCATCACGCCCGCACGGACAAGGGCTTCCTGTCGCAACTGGCCTCGACCTTTGACGCCGCGGGCAAGCATGCCGCGGTTGACGGCGCGATCCTCGCGGTGATCGAGGCGCAGGCCTGCTCCCGCGCGTTTTTCGATGAGGCCCTGACCCTGGTCCGCACGGGCCGGCTCCCGTCGGGCCGCCTCACGCAAGCGGGAATGATCACCGCGCCGCTCGCCGCGGCGATGGCCACGCTCGCCTCGCGCCTGCGCGCACTCAAGGACGCCGCCCCCGCCGAGGAGGACCAGCTCGAACTCAACGCCTACGCCTCGCGCGCTCAGGACATCGCCGAGGCCGCGCGAACACTCGTCGATCAGTCCATCGAGGGCGCGGCGTACTGGATCGAGGTTTCCGGCCCCGGCCTCTCCGATGACACCCCCGCCGGCGCCCCGGGCACCCGCGTCCGCGTGAAGGTCGCCTGCTCGCCCGTCGATGTCGCGCCCCTCCTTCGCCAGCATCTCTTCGACGGCAAGAAGTCCGTCATCCTCACCAGCGCCACCATGGCCATACGCGGCTCGCGGACGCGCACGATCGGCTCCGCCGCCGGCGCCAGCGCCGCCAAGGGCGACGATGGCACCCGCGCTCCGTTCGCGCACGCCATCCGCAGGCTCGGTCTGGACCAGACCTGCGACACGCTCCAACTCGGCTCGCCGTTCGACTACGCCACGCAGACCAAGGTCATCGTCGACCTGAGCGTTCAGCCCCTTGGTCGCACCAAGCCCGGAGCGAGCACGAACGTCATCGAGGCCAAACTCTCCAGCCAGAATTACATCGCCGACCTCTCCCGCGCCATCGTCCGTCACATCCGCTCGACCCGCGGCGGGGCGTTCGTCCTGTTCACCAGTTTCCGCACCCTCGATGGCGTCGCCGCGGCCATCGATCGCGAACTGGTCGCCATGGGCTGCCCCGTCCTTGCGCAGGGCCGCGACGGCTCGCCCGGCGCGGTCCTTGAGCGCTTCCGCCAATCTCAGGATGCCGTGCTCCTGGGCGCGGCGAGTTTCTGGCAGGGTGTCGATGTTCGCGGGCGGAGCCTCCGCAACGTCATCATCACCAAACTCCCCTTCGACCCGCCCGACCGGCCCATCGTCGAGGCCCGCGCCGAGCACATCCGCGCCGCCGGTGGCGACCCCTTCAGCGAAGACGCCCTCCCCCGCGCCATCCTCCGCTTCAAGCAGGGCTTCGGCCGGCTCATCCGCTCGGCCACCGACACCGGCCAGGTCGTCATCCTCGACCCGCGCGTCCACACCACCGCCTACGGCCGGCGATTCCTCCAGGCCTTGCCCGATGGCGTGCCCATCATCGTCGATCATCCTCAGCCCGCCCGCTGACCCGCGCTCAGCGCGATCAGTCACGATCCCGGTCGCGATCGCGATCCTTCATATAGAGGTAGACGGCGCTGAGCGCCGCCCGCTCCTGCGTCGAGAGGTCCTTGAGTTGCCGCCTGCCGGTGCTGATGTCGTTGGCGGCCTTGATCGCGATGGTCTCGAACTTCTCGGGGGCGACCCCCTGCACCGTGGCCGCCTGCGCAAAGCCGGGGTTCGCCGCCAGCGTCGTGGCCGCGGATGCCGATGCGGCTTCGCTCTTGTTGCCGCCACAGCCGCCGATCACCAACGCCGCGCTCAGCGCCGCGATGCCCAATCCCAGGACTGCCCGACTCGAAAGGGTGGCGATCATGCCCCCATGGTACCCAAGCCTCCCGAGGGATCACACACCACCGCTCGCCCGCATCGCCACTCGACCCGGCCCGCCGTGTATACTGGATTGATCCTCATTCTGAGGGGAACCCTCGGCCCGCGGAGTCGCGCCCATGAAGCCCGGCATCTCGTACAACAACATCATCGCCAACGATGAGGCCAAGATCGCCCAAGCCTGGGCCGACAAAGCCCCCGAGACCCCGCACGAGCAGATCGACGCCGACAAGTTCTACATCACCCAGCACTACGAGCGATACACCGCCGACGATCACGATGTCTGGCGCGACCTCTTTGACCGGCGATGGACCATGCTCGAGCAGCAGGTCAGCCGCCAGTTCATCGAGGGCATGAAGGTCCTCAAACTCACCCGCGATCGCCTGCCCCTGCTCGATGATGTCGTCCTGACCAAGGACATCACCATCGCCGGCGGCAAGATCCTGCCCAAGGGCACCCGAGTCGACGGCGTCAACAAGTTCCTCGGCGCGGTGAGCAACTGGGCCTCGTACGGCGTGCCGGGATACCTGCCCGCCAAGGCGTTTTTCGCCTGCTTGGCCGCACGCGAGTTCCCCACCACCGTCCTCATCCGCCCGCGGGAGGTCATGGACTATCTCCCCGAGCCGGACATCTTCCACGACGTTTTCGGCCACGTCCCGCTCCACACGCTCAAGGTCTTTGCCGACTTCCTGCAGACCTACGGCCGCGCCGCCATGATCTGCGACAGCCCCGAGCACATCGAGCGCTTGGGCCGCCTGTTCTGGTTCACGGTCGAGTTCGGCCTCATCCGCGAAGATGGGCAGGTCAAGGTCTACGGCTCGGGCCTGGTCAGCAGCCACGCCGAGAGCGCCTACGCCCTGAGCGGCCGGTGGGAAGCCAAGGGCGAACACATCGAACCGATCAAAGAGCGGCCCCAACCCGTTTGGCGGCCGTTTGACCTTGAGCAGGTCTGCAACACCCCCTTCGAGATCGACCACTACCAGCCCATCTACTACGTGCTCGACAGTTTCGAGCAGCTCCGCGACGCCATGAGCGAGTACGCCGAGCAGGTCATCGGCTCCGCGGGCCTGGCCGCGGCTCGGGGCTGAGCCACGCCCCGGCCAGCCCGACGGCCTAGCATCCATACACACACCACACAGACGACTCGGTCACCCTGACAAAAACCGACTATCCGTCGGTTTTGGACCCCCTATCCCCCTTGGGTCTCTCGAACTCAGTCCCGAGCGCCTGTCCGAGCCCCCACTGCGGCCTGTTGTCCCTACCATCGACGCTGGTACGCATGGCACAGGACCCCGCCCAACCCACCGCCAGTCACGCCGCGGACCCCGCGGCCCGGGATACGCCCGGTGCATCGGCGCTCCGGCCCGCGGTCGACATCATCGCGCCCGCGGCGTTGCCGGCGGCCGATCGGCTCTGGCTGGCCGAGCGGACCGCCGAGGCGGGGGCGTACCTCGCGCCTCGATCAGGTGGGGAGGTCCGGATCAGGATCATCGCCGACGCCGCGATGGCCGAGGCGCACGAGCGATACTCCGGCGTGCCCGGCACGACGGACGTGCTGACGTTCGACCTCGCCGAGGGGATGGCGGCACAGGGCGAGCCGTTCGATGTGGACATTCTCCTGTGCATCGATGAGGCCTCGCGCCAGGCCGCGGCAAGGGGGCACGCGGTGCGCGATGAACTGCTGCTGTACGCGGTGCACGCGCTGCTGCACTGTCTGGGCGAGAACGACCACGACGAGCACGACGCCGCGCGCATGCACGCCCGCGAGGACCGGACCCTGTTGGCGCTGGGCCTTGGCCCGGTGTACGCCCGGGAGCCGCGAACATGAACGACGCCGCGATCTTCTTCTGGCTCGCCGTCATCGCCACGCTGCTGGCGGCGGTCATCGCGACGCTCGCACAGTCGCTGGCGCAGGCCCCGCGCGCCGCGGCGGAGGAACTGGCCGCATCGCTCAACCGCCCCAAGGCCCTGCGCCGGGTCCAGCGGATCTTCGATGACACGACGGGGCACGCCCTCTCTCTTGGGCTGTTCCAGGTCGCGTTCTCCGCCGTCAGCGTCGTCGCGACGGTGCGCTACGTCGCGATTCTGCGCGACGGGATGAACCCGTCGGATCTTGTGGGCTTTCTGGATGCGACCCTCGGTGTGATCATCGCGGTCATCGTCCAGTGGCTGTTTGTCATCGTCATCCCCGGCGCGATCGCCCGTCACGCCGGCGCCCGCGTGATCTTTGCCCGGTCGCTGCTGCTGCGATCGATCGACGCCGTGCTCTGGCCTCTCCGCGGCGTGTGGCGGTTCTTCGATGAGGTCGTCCGCCGCCTCGCGGGCGTGCAGGCGATCGACGCCGAGCAGCAGGTCGAGGCCGATCTGCTCAGCGTGATCGAAGAGGGCCAGGCAACCGGCGCACTGAAGGAAGAAGAGCGCGAGATGCTCGAGGCCGTCGTGCGCTTCCGCGACCTGTCGGTCGCGCAGATCATGACCCCGCGCACCGACATCGAGGCGATGGAAGCCACGAACAACCTCGGCGAGATCACCCGCACCGTCAAGCGCCTGGGCCACTCGCGCATCCCCGTCTACGACGAGAACCTCGACCAGATCCTCGGCATCTTCTATGTCAAGGATCTCATGCACTGGCTGGGCGGATCGGGCAACGCCGGCAAGCCGTTCGACCTCAAGTCCATCCTGCGTCCGGCCTTCTTCGTTCCCGAAACCAAGACCGTCCGCGAACTGCTGCGCGAACTGATGGACAAGAAGGTCCACATCGCCATGGTCGCCGACGAGTACGGCGGCACCGCGGGCCTGGTCACCATCGAGGACATCGTCGAAGAGGTCTTCGGCGAGATCCGCGACGAGTACGAGCCCACCACGCCCGAGACCCCCGACGTCGTGCTCAATCTCCCCGAACGCTCCGCCCAACTCGACGCCGCGGCACGCATACTCGACGTGAACGATGCGCTCGAACCACTGGGCGTGCAACTGCCGGCCAGCGAGGACTACGACACCGTCGGCGGGTTCATCATGACGACCCTCGGCCGCGTGCCGGCCTCGGGCGAGAACCTCGAGCACGAGAACATGGCCCTGACCATTCTCGAGGCCAAGCCCAACCGCATCGTCCGCGTGCAACTGCGCGTGCGCAGCGCCGACGACCCCGCCCCGAACCACGCGGCGACGGTGGCACCGGAGTAATCACCCCGGCATTCGACGACTACCGCCGCGGATTGCGGTTGGGTGTCTTGCCGCGCCCGCCGGGGCCGATCGGGCCGCCCCCTCGCGGACCACCGCCGCCACCACCGCCAGTCGGCGGCGGAACGCGCCGCGGCTGGCCCAGTGGCTCGGCTCGATTCGCGTCGGGCTGATCCGGAACGGGCTCCCCCGCGGGGCCGGCCGCCGCGTCGCCCTGCTCATCGCCGGATGATGACGATTCGCCGAGGCCCTGCTCGCCGACCGACGCGGATTCACCATCGGTCGCGTCATCATCGCCGCCCGCCGTGAGGCTATCGGCCGAAGGCTGATCGTTGCCCGAGTTGCCCACGCCTCCCGCAGCACCATCAGAGAGCCTCGCGAAGATCAGCCGTCCGGCGCTGGTCTGCACGCTGCTGGTCACCTCGATCCCCACCTCCAGCCCCACGCTCGACGCGCCGTTCTCGACGACGATCATCGTGCCGTCGTCAAGGAAGCCCACGCCCTGCCCGGGCTGTTCGCCACGGCGGAGCAATCGCAGCCGGAGTGTTTCGCCCGGCAGCAGCGCGGGTTTGAGGCTCGCGGCCAAGGCCGGCAGGCTGACCACGCTCACGCCGCGGATGCCGGCCATCTTCACCAGCCCGCCGTCGGCGGTCAGCAGCCCGGCGGGGAGGGCCTTGGCCAGTTCGATCAGTTGCTGATCCACGCCCTTGCCCGGGACGGGGGTCTCGTCGATGCTCAGGTCCAGCGTGCCCAGGCGCTGGAGCGTGCCGATGGTCTCCATCCCGCGGCGGCCCTTGGCCCGCTTGAGGCGGTCGGCGCTGTCGCCCAGTCGCTGGAGTTCCTCGATGACAAAGCGGGGCACCACCAGCGGCACCTGCACGAAGCCCGTCTGGGCAACCTCCACGATGCGGCCATCGATGAGCACGCTGGTGTCCACGACCATGGGCTTCGGCCCGCGGATCTGCTTGGCAAACTCGATGTACGGGATCGCCAGTCGGAAGTCATCCTGCGTCTGCAGCACCACGCTGATGCCGAAGTAACACAACGCAATACCCATGAGAACCTTGATGGCGTTGATCAGTTGCGGCTGGTCGACCTGATAGGCTGCGACGAGCAGCTCGAGCACGAAACTCAGCAGGAACGTCCCCAGCATCCCCGCCACGAGCCCGAAGAACACGCCGAAGATCAACGAGAGCTTCTTCCGGGGCGTCAGCAGATCCACCAGCACGATGGTGCCCGCGAAGAGAAATGCGACCAGCAGCGTGATCCACCAGCCAAAGTCGACCTGAAACTGGAACTCCGCCGCGGACTGCGTTGAGCCCGAGAGCCCGCGGACTCGCGGCTCTTCACTGCCGCCGCCGCCCGCACCACTCGCACCACTCGCACCACTCGCACCGCCCGTCCCACCCGCACCGCCGGACGTGCCCGGGGTTCCGGAGCCCGAGGGCCGCTCGATCGGTCGCTCGATGGCCGAGATCGTGTTCCGCTCGCCCTGCGCCCATCGCTGCAGCGGCTCGAGCACATACACGAGCGTGACGACAAAGAACAGAATAAGAAACACCATCCGCACGATCCGCACCAGCACCTGCCGATCCGCCATCACCTTCTCGCGCGGATTCATCTGTTCGTTGGCCATAGACTTGAGTTTACTCCATTCCCCCAGCCGTTCGTGCCGCGTTGCGTTGAGAGGTTCACCACCGATGCTCAAGGCCCTGTTCGTCCCGCTCCTGCTCATCGTCGTTGGTTCCGGCTGGCTCATGGCCTCTCTGGGTTATCTCCCGGACGGTGTCAACTGGCTCTGGGTCGGCGTGCTGGCGCTCTCGGGCGTCGGGGTGCTGATCTCCGGGTGGAACCGCTTCAGCGCCGTCCTCGGCCCCATGCTCCTGCTCGGCGCGGTCCTCTCAACGCTCCGCCAGATGTCGCTACTTTCGCTGGAAGTCGAGCTGCCCATCCTGGTCATCGCTCTCGGGTCGCTGCTGCTGTTCGTTCGCATCGCGCGGCTGCCGCTGCCGGCGTGGTACACCCCGCCGCCGACGAGCAAGTGACCCCGACCGGGCGTCCCTCGCCGGTGCCGCGCGATCCGTGGCGACCCATACCTGCGTTCCGGATTGGCGAGCGCACGCCCCGTGGGCCGATATCCCATGTGGCCCATGTCATTCAAGGATCACATCGCGCTTTCGATGACCCCCATGTGGCTCCGCGTGGCCGTCGGGCTGACGTTCCTGTGGGCCGGCGCGGGCAAGTTGCTCGTCCACGTCCCGTTTCAGGGCGAACCCGCCGCGCGTCTGGCCAACATGGGCGTCGCGATCACGCCCACCGCCGGCCCCGCCGCGCCCGCGACGAACACCGCGCCCGCGGCCACGCCACCTGCCCCCACAATCTCCCCGCCGAGCCAGCCCCTCCCAGAACCTAGCGCCGATCGCACCGGACCACGCTCAACCAAGTCCCCCGCCAAAGCCCCGGCAAAGGCCCCGCCCCGCCGCAACCTCCCCGCCGCCGGCGCCGAGACCGAAACCCTCCTTCCCGATGGCCCGATCCCCGCGGCACGCCCGACGACCAAGCCCGCACCAACATCACCAACCCCCGCGGCTCAGCCCGCGCCATCGGCAGCATCAATCTACCTCGCCCGCGACTTCCCGACGCCGGTGACGCTCCGCCGCGTCTACGGCCTGGCACTGGCCATTGATGATGACGCTCGCGTGCCCGCGAACGCGAAAAACCCCATGGCCCTCTTCCCGCCGAGCCTCGCGAGCGGGTCCTGGCCAATCCGCTGGGCCTGGTTGGTCGCGATCACCGAACTCTTCTGCGGCGCGGCGGTCCTTGCCGGGTTGCTCACCCGCCTGTCGGCACTCGCGCTGGCCGGCGTGATGGTCGGCGCACTCTGGCTCGATCGCATCGGCCCCGCCCTGATCCGCGAGGCCGCCATTTTCGGGGGTGCGGAGGCCGACGCGTGGTGGAACCCCGCCGCGTGGGGGCCGATGTGGTGGCAGTTCGGGCTGGTCATGTGCTGCATGGCGCTGGTCACCAGTGGCCCGGGCCCGGTGTCGCTCGATGCCTTCGTCCTTGCCCCGAGCAAGAAGAAGGAAGAGAAACCAGCCTGAGTGGCCCACTCTCGCAGTGCTCGCTCGATCTGGTGCGGTGCTGCAACTGTGTCTCAGCGTATGTCGGGCTTCCCCGCATTTTGGGAACCGAGGGTACCCTGAGGCTCAAGTTCGCTCCTCGGCAACGACACCCGCTCGTGGGTGGACTAACCTTTGCTCGTGAGCGAAGAAACCGCCAAGTCGTGCGACCGGACCTGTCCCGCCCAGATTTCGCTGGCTCAGTTGCGACCGGGCGAGTCCGGGGTCGTCTGTTCGGCGACTCTCGAACCCGCCGAGGCCGAACTGCTCGCGGCCATGGGGCTGATGCGTGAGACGCGCGTGACCATGTGCCGCCCGGGCGAACCGTGCATCATCGCCGTTTCCACCGGCCGCCCCGGCTCAGCAGTGAATTGCAGTTGCCGCCTGGGCATCGCCCGTCCGCTGGCTGAGAAGATCTTCGTCTCGCATCCGTAATCCCCCGCCGCGGCGACCGCGCGTAGGTTGCGCGACTGCCCATCCCGTCCATCAGACAACCCGCCTGAGCGCTGCCGCATGAGTACCAGCGACGCCCCCACCTTCTCGACGCCCACCGTCACCCCCCCGACTCAAGGGTCTTCGGCCCTGCCGGCCCGGGTCGCGCTGCTGGGCATCCCCAACACCGGCAAGACCACGCTCTTCAACCGGCTGACCGGCCTGCGCCATCGCACCGGCAACTTCCCCGGGACGACGCTCGAGGCCCGGGTCGGGCGGATCAACATCGGCGGCGGGGCGCACGCGAACGCGTCGCTCGTTGACCTGCCCGGGACGTACTCGCTGGAGATCGACCAGCTCGAGGCCGACACGTGCCGTCGCGTGCTCGACGGTCGGCTGACCGAGGGCGGCGGCGCGGCCAGCGCGCCCGACGCGGTGGTGGTGGTGCTGGATGCCACGAACCTCAGCCGCAACCTTGTGCTCGCCGGCGAGGTGCTGCGTCGGCGCCTGCCGACGGTGGTGGCGCTGAACATGATGGACCTGGCGCGGAACCAGGGCCTGTCGATCAACTTGGATGTCCTCCGCGAGCGTCTCGGCTGCCGCGTGGTCGCGATCAACGCTCGCTCCGGCGAGGGTGTCGATGCGCTGCTCTCGGCGCTCGGTCAGACGCTCAGCGACAGCGCACCGCCCTCGCGCACGCCGCCGGGCGGGCGCTCGGTCGATGATCGCGCGCTGCACACCTGGGCCGAGGAGTTGCACGAGGCATCGGCGAGCACGACGCGACCGATGCCCGCGCCGGGCTCGAGCGCAACGGACAAGGCGGACCGGATCCTGACGCACCCGGTGCTGGGGCTCGTCGCGTTCGTCACGATCATGGCCGGGCTGTTCATGGCGATCTTCTCGCTGGCAACGGTCCCGATGGACCTGATCGACGGGCTGTTCGCGCACGCGGGCGATCTGGTCGGGCGCGTGTTGCCGGAGGGGATCCTGCACGACCTGATCGTCAACGGCGTGGTCGCGGGGGTCGGCGCGACGGTGATCTTCCTGCCGCAGATCTGCCTGCTGTTCTTCCTCATCTCGCTGCTGGAGGACACGGGCTATCTGGCGCGTGCGGCGTTTGTGATGGACCGCGTGCTGCGGCCGTTCGGTCTTCCCGGTCACTCGTTCGTGCCGCTGCTGTCCAGCCATGCGTGCGCGCTGCCGGGCATCATGGCCGCGCGGGGCATTCCCGATCGGCGTGAGCGTCTGGCGACGATTCTGGTCGCGCCGTTCATGACCTGCTCGGCGCGACTCCCGGTCTACGTGCTGCTGACGGGCCTGATTTTCCCGCACAGCCCCCTGGGTGCGGCGTTGGCGTTCATCGGCTGCTATGCGCTGGGGATCCTCGCGGGCGTGTTCAGCGCGCTGATCGCCCGGCGCACGATCCTGCGCGGGCCGACGCGCCCGATGGCCCTGGAATTGCCCAGTTACAAGTTCCCGAGCATCCGCACCGCGTTCATCACGATGTACGACCGCGGGCTGATGTTCCTCAAGAAGGCCGGCACGGTCATCCTGGCGATCTGCATCGTGCTCTGGTGGCTCGGCGCGTATCCGCATGTGCAGCCCCCGGCGGAGGTCGCGGCTCTGCGCGAGCAGGCCGCCGCGGTGCAGACCGCCCAGCCGGAGCAGGCCGAGGAACTCACGCTCAAGGCCGATCGCATGGAGCATCAGCACCAGGCGGCCAACTCGTTCCTGGGTCACGCCGGGCGCATCGCCCAGCCGATCTTCGCGCCGCTGAGCTTTGACTGGCAGGTGAGCATCGGCGTGCTGGCGAGCTTCGCGGCTCGCGAGGTGTTCGTCGGCACCATGGCGGTGCTGATCGTCGGCGATGAACTCGACGCCGGCGAGGCCGCGGCGGACCAGGGCGTTCGCGAGCAACTGGCCAGCGCGCAGCGTGCCGACGGTACCGCGGTCTTCTCGACGCCCACGGCCTGGAGCCTTCTGGTCTTCTTCGTGCTGGCGATGCAGTGCCTGCCGACGCTGGTCGTCACGGCGCGGGAGGCCGGGGCGAGCAAGTGGGCGTTTGTCCAACTGGCGTGGATGTCGGGCGTGGCCTATGTTGCCGCCTTGATCGCGTACACCATCGCCAGCGCGATGACCTGAACCACTCGACTCGCTCCATCAACCGACACGCCCGCACCGCATCATGACTCCTTCCGCGCGCCGCGCGACACGCCCATGAGTTTCCCCATCCACGACTGGCAGTTCTGGGTCGTGACGCTCATCGCGCTGGCGGCGGCGTGGTACCTGGTGCGCAAGTTCATCCCGTCGAGAATGCTGCCGCGGATCCTCCGCCCGCGCAAGAAGGGCAAGAGCGTGAGCCTGACCATCAGCGCGGGAGATGGCAAGGGCAAGCCTTAGCGCGCCGGCGACTGATCCGGGCCGGGCTCCTGCCAGTTCGAGTCCGGCAATTTCTTCTCCATCCACACGCCCGGGCGAACCGGGCAGTAGCCGAACTGCTCGTAGAGCCCGTGCGCATCGCGCGTCGCAAGGCACCATCGACGCAGCGTGCCGAGCCTCGGATCGGCCTCGGCCGCGCTGATCATCCGCTTGGACAACCCGCGGCCGCGGTGCGGCGGGGCGACGCACACATCGCACAGCCACGCGAACGTCGCATAGTCCGTCACGACGCGCACCACGCCGACCGTCGCGCCAGTAGCGCGTTCGATCGCGACGACAACAAGACTGTTCCGCAGCGCGACACCGACAACCTCACGCCGGATGTTGGGCGACCAGTATGTCTGGCGAAGAAGGGCATGAACCTGCGCGACATCGATGCTCGCCGGATCGGTCGTCACGAGGTAGCCGTCGGCATCGCTCTGCATGGCTTGCTTGCTCCAGCGCGCGGCACGGAGTTGCGAGCCCCTGAGCGAGTCAGCGTGGGGCCTTGCCGCGGGCGCGGCGCTTCTGCTGCGCCCGGTACTCATCGGTCAGCATCCCCGCGAAGCCCCAGTTCTCGGGCTTGACGCTCTCGATGACGATGTGCGTCTGCTCGGGCTTCTTTCCGAGCACGCGCACGAGTGTCTGCGTCACCTCGCTGACGATCGTCTTGCGGGCCTTGCGTGTCAGACCTTCGGGCGTCAATCGGATATGGACATATGGCATCGGAGAGATACGCCCGCAACGCTCGGCGTGTTCGCGGGGCCTATCCTTATCTTCTCGCCGAGGTTGACGGCCGGGCCCGGTGCACGGATGGCCCGTGAACCTGGTCAGGGCTTGACCGCAGCAGCCATAAGCGGCCGTCGTCCGGTGCCCCCGGTCACCTGGCCGTCAACCCCGGCGAGACCACCACACCATCAAGTCGGCCTTGAAGCGCTGTCCGGAATCACTCCGGCGCGGTTCTCCCCTGTCGCCGCGCCATCACCGCGTCCCGTGAGCCCCGCAGCGCGATCGCGGAGGTTCGCTACTTCTCCCCGCGCCGCCGCTCCGATCCCGGCGCCTCGGGAACCTTGACCAGGAAACTGCGCGCCATTTCCTTCTCGTTCTGACCCCGTATCCGCGAGCGCATGCCCGCGCCGTTGTACAGATTGTGCGGGAACTTGCTCTTGAGCATCGACAGCGACATCGGCTCGGGCGAGCGCAGCGCCTCATCGCCGAAGATCCCGACCGTCACCATGCTCAGTTGCGGGCCGTGGTAGTAGTACGCCTGCTCGCCCTCGGCCCGCAAAATCGCCGCGGCCTGCTCGGAGGCTTTGCGAGCCTCGGCGAGTTCCGCGGGCGTCGGGTTCGCCAGCGGGTTCGCGGCGCCGTAGGCCGCGACCTGCAGCGTGTAGCGCTCGCGACCGTCGGCCTCCTTGGCCGCGGTGCGAAGGTCGAACTCCGGCCGCGAGCCCGCAACGCCGCCATCGCCCATCGGCGGCGCGAGCACCGCGGAAGCGAACGGCAGCACCTCACCAACCTTCACCGCGCGCACCCGCGCCAGTTCATCCCCCGCGGCCTTTGACGCGGGGTCATCAAACCGCCCGATCGCCACCAGCGTCGCCCGCCCACGCGTGATCACATACGCATCGCTGGCAAGGCCCGCGGCCCGCAACCGCGACAGTTCGGCGTTGGCCTCTTCCACCTGCTTGTCGCCGCGGAATGCCGCCAGCGCGATCACCCACGCCCGATCCGCATCGGCAGGTTGTGCGCGTTGGGCCGCGCCGGAGGCCTGCTTGGCCCCTCCAGACTGCATAAACGCGCCAGACCCACCCGCGCACACAACCAGCACCACAATCGCTGACACGACTCGAAGCGTTGACGCGTATGCCATGGAGCAATCTTTGGCCGGCACAGTCCGCACCGTTGAACGTCCGAGAAGTTTGTCCGCGAGCAGAAACACCCCGCGCAAGACTCGCCAAAACGAGCGCAACACCATGTATCACAGTGACTTACAAAATTCCGCCATTTTTCCGCATTGGCTCAAGTCATGGGGTGTTCCGGGTCGATGTCTCCTTCACGGGCCGATTGGATCGCGTCCCGCGTTGTTCGACTCGCACCCTTTTTTACCAGACACCCTGAACGGACTCGAAGGTCGCTCGGCATGGATCGCCGTTCCCTGAACGGTGGCACCCCATCCGACACTCTCGAGGCTGTTCGCCGTTTTGCCAGTTGAAACATCACCGAGTTTCGCACTCATCGCCGATTCAATCTCATAAGGAGCCCGTTATGTCGATCTCTCAGGTTGGTTCGCAAGTCGCCCGCAGCTACGCCCAGGGCGCCTCCCCGCGACGCGGCGACAACGCCGTCGCCGCTCCCGCCCCGCTTCCCAAGGTCGATCGCCTGGACTCGTACGAGTTCTCCACCGGCGCACAGAACGCCGGCCTGGCCGACGCCGCCATCTCCCCCGAGCGCGCCGAGAAGCTCGCCAGCCTCAAGGCCCGCATCAGCGATGACTCGTACCTCTCCGATGACAAGCTCGACAAGATCGTCAACGGCCTGCTGCGCGACCTGAACCTGCAGGGCTGATTCTCCCGGGCTCTTGCCCCCGCATCACCGCTTGGCAACCGCCCGGACGGATCTTCCGGGCTCGACTCGACTCCCTGTTCCGCGCAGACGGACCTGCGCGGAACAGCGGCCGATGAGCACACTGCTCCCCCCGCACACGCGACGCCTGCAGCGTTCGCACGGCACGTGCAGGGGTCAATCGCGGACGCCGCCCGGGCAAACGACCCGCCGCGTCACGCCGACCGGCAACGAACTCACACATCACGATGAGCACGCGGAGCGATGACCAGCCCCGAGCGCGATCGCCGCGCGAAGCCGCTCAAGGCGTCGGCACACTCGCGACGCTCGGCTCGCCGGAATCGCCCGGTGTGCGGACGATCACGATGGGCGCGGGCGCGTTCACCGCACGACCCGGACCACGCGTGCCGGGCCGAGAAGTCGTCGCCGTGCGCGTCGGTCCTGACCCGTTCGGCCGACTGACCCGACCCGGACCCGTCGCGGCGTTGGTGTTCGTCGGGACGCTGATGACCGCCAGCGATTGCCCGGCGCTGTTGCCAGCGATGACCGTTGACGGCAGGATCGTCGGCGGCGGAGCCGCGGCCAGTCCCGAGGATGCGCCGCCGTTGGTGTACGTCGCCACGCCGCCACCACCGCCACCTCCGCCGCCACCTCCGCCACCGCCACCACCTGAGGCCACCGCATCACCGCCACCACCGCCACCTCCACCCCCGCCGCCACCACCACCACCGCCGCCCCCACCGCCGCCGCCACCACCTCCGCCACCGCCGCCGGCCACGGCCTTGCCGGACGAAGTGCTGTTGGTCACGGTGCCGACGCCAGAGGTCGGGGCAGATCCGCCACCCGCGCCGCCGCCGGCACTGGAACCGCCGCCAGAACTACCAGAACCCCCACCCCCACCGCCACCACCCGCAAGCCCGCCGCCGGAGAACGACGAGGGTGACCAGTTGGGCGTCGGCTGCGCGACCTGCGGGTTGAAGCCCATCCTGGGCGGCGCGGGCGAGAGGCGCAGCGACGACGGGATCACGCTCGTGTACACATTGGCCGCGAGCATCCCCTCGGGCACGGTCGCGCCGGCGAAGTCCAGCGGCACAAAGCCCGCGTTGGCGACGCGCGCAAACTCCGCGGCCTTTTCCTGTTCGGTCGCGCGCCGACCCGTCTCGCGCTCGATGACATCGAACCGGATCGATGCCCACGACTCATGCCCCGGCAGGAGATAGTGCGCCAGAATGTCCGGCCCGGTGACGAGGTTGCTCGTGTAGAAGTTCGCCGCCATCGTGTGCAGGAAGTCGGCGCCGGAGAGCTCAACCAGGAACTTCACGCCCGGAGCGCGGGCGGTCATCGCGCTGAGCCAGCGGTACTGCGTCGCGGGCGAGGCGATCACGAACGCGTCGAGCCCGACCATCGTCGCGCCGAGTCGCACGGCCTGATCCAGCTCGTAGTACCCCCACGCGACATGGTCCGAGTTGCTCACGTCAAAGGGGATCGCGATGTCCTGATCCCACGACGGCATCACCAGCGTCGGATAGCCCCAGTAGTAGCCGACCTCCAGGTTGGGTCCGGGGATCCGCGCCAGTTCGCCGACGGTGTTCTCCATCATCGGGATGCCGCGGACACCCGAGAACAGCCGCGAAGGGAAGTTCAGGTGCCGGTTGTTCATGAACATGCCGGCGGGCGCCCAGATCATCAGCCGCTTGTAGTTGCGGTTCGGCGCATCGCGACGCAGCGTCTCGACCCACGGGCCGTAGCCGAAGCGGTCGGGCCGGAGCGTGTCGTTGACGAAGGCTCGCGGATTGTCGGGCGTGAACCTGCTGGCCTCGGCCATCGTCCGGCCGGTCACCGGCCGACGGTCCAGGCTGTAACGCACGCCGCCGAAGGTCGAGCGGAAGTGCTCGCGGTACGGCTCGAGCGTGCTCAGCCACGGCTCGCCGGCGCGGGCCACCCGCAGCGCGTAGCGGTACGAGCGCGTCGCGCCCGCGGGGATCAGCCCGTCGGCGTTGATGTACACGCGCAGGCCCGCCCCGTGCTGCCCGGGCTTCTCCGGCACGGCGCCGAGCATCATGCGGACCGACTGGTCGTAGCCGATCACGTCGTAGATCGCGCTGATGCCGACGGTGTGCTGCGTATCGCCGAAGACCAGCACGGGGCTGTAGTTGTCCGCCGGGTAGTCGCTGACGTGAATGGTCTCCTCGCGGCCGGTCGGCGAGAAGGTCCGGGGCGTCGATCCGTTGCGGAAGTCCCACCACGTGATCGTGCCCATGTCGAACCGCGAGAGAATCAGCCTCGGAAACTCCTGGGCGGCGCCCGTGGTGTTCGTGAACGTCACGCGCATGTCAAAGCCCGCATCCGCGGGCTCGATGGTCACGATCGAGTTCACCGGGCCGCGGTGCGTGACGGCCGAGTAGTCCGGCACGATCAACTCCCGCGCCGAGCCGTTCTTGTCGCGAAAGCTCAGCAGCCCCGTGTTGAAGTCCACCTCGAAGTTGTCCGCCGTCGTCGCCGACCGGGCGGGCATGCTCAGCGTGCCCTGGGCCATCGCCGTACCGGCCACGCCGGCGAGCGTGGCCAGGCCGAGAATCGCGGCGCGCAGTGCGGCCCGGCGCGGGTGGATCGATTGGGCGCGGTGGCTGTTCATGTCCCAACAATGCAATCTCCTTGCCGGGCACGCCCCCTTTGAATCCCGAGCGCCCGGCAACCGGTAGCGGTCCTTCACACTCGGTCGCCCTTGCGGGCTGGAACGACTGGGCGATCACCCCCCGGTTTGAATCACCCGCGACATTCCCGGACTTTGACGCGTTCGGGCCCGCATCGGCCGCGCTTCGGGTACGCTGGCGAGCATGCGCACCTGGCCCCATCGCCGTCTCGCGAGCATCACCGCGATCGTCGTCATCTCGGCCCTTGCAGGCACCGCGGCGATCGCCCAGCCCTCGCCGGCCGATCCTGCCACCGGGACCGCGCCCGCCAAGCCCGGCGCCCTCGCGAAACTCCCGAAGATCGCGCCCAGCCCGGGGCCGGGGCAGCAGGTCCCGCGCTCGCCCGCCCGCGCGGTCGCCGATGAGGATCTTTCTCCAAAGGCCCTCGATGACGCGATCGATCGGGGCCTGGCCGAGATCCTCAAGTTGCAGGCCGGCCAGGGCGCATACGAGCAGAGCGAGTGGCCGTACGAAGGTGTCTACCGCGTCGCCGGCAAGATCCCCGTCGGCTACCGCATCGGCGGCACGGCCATCTCCGCCCGCGCGCTGCTGGAGGCGCCCGGCTACGACACCGATGAGGCCCGCAAGGCCGCCGTCGCACGCGCCACACGCTTCATCTGCGCCGCGATGAACGACCCGCTGATGAGCATCGACGACTACGACGCGGGTTACGACGTCCGCGGCTGGGGCTACACGTACGGGCTGTGGTTCCTCGTCGCGCTCGACCGCGCCAAAGCCATCCCCGCAGATCAGGCCGACGCCGTTCGCGAGGCCACCGCCTTCTGCCTCCGCGGCATCACGCAGACCCAGGTGCCCATGGGCACGCCGGGTCGTCCACGCACCGCACCCAACAGCCCACCCAACGCGCAGCCCGCCACCACCCCGGCACAACGCGCCGGCTGGAACTACGCCCGCCCCGCCGGACGCGATACCCCGGGCGCGCCCTCGAGCTTCATGACCGCCGCGACGCTCATCGCGCTGCACGAGGCGCGCGCCGCCGGTCACGAGGTGGATCAGGGCATGATCGATCGGGCGCTGTCGTTCCTCGAGCGCACCAGCCCTGCGCTTCCGGCGGACATCGGTCCCGAGGCTCCGCGTCCGCCGCGGACCGTGGTCTACAGCGGCGTCGCCCGTCCCAACACGCCGCTGGACGGCGGGCGCAGCGACGGGCTTCCGGGCGCGACCGGGCGCATGTGCGTCGTCGCCGTTGCTCAGAAACTCTGGAACGCCGGGCACGATGATGATCTGCGCCACGCCGTCGACTCGTTCATCACGCACTGGGATGAACTGGACAAGCGCCGGCAGGGCACCGGCACGCACGTGCCGCCGTACGGCGTCGCGCCGTACTACTTCATGTTCGCCCACTACTACGCCGCCGCGGCGGTTGAACTGCTCCCCGAGCCGGAGCGTGCGAGCCGTCGCGACCGGATCACCCGCCTGCTCATGAGCGTGCGTGCGCCCGATGGCACATGGAACGACCGCGTGCTCGCCCGCTCCGGTGCGTATGGCACCGCGATGGCCCTGCTGGCATTGCGCCACGGCCAGATCGCCACGCGGGGCGCACCGAACAGTCCCATGCAGCCGTGAAGCACGCGACGCAAGAGACACCTCACGCCGCGATCCTGATCAGAAGTTGAAGACCTGCTCCAGCACGCGCGGGATCAGGCCCTTGCTTCCGGCGTTCTTCACGTCGCCCTCGTTGCGGATCCGCACGGCCAGATTCGCCAGTTGGCTGCTCTGGATCGTGTTGCTCTTGGTGATGTCCTTCGGATCCGCCAGCCCCGTCAGCACGAGCGTCTTGATCTCGTCGTCGTTCTGCGTGACTTCCTTGGCCTCCACAAGCAGCAGGCCGTTGGGCTTGACCTCCAGCACCAGCGCCGACACCCGGGCGCTGAGCGTGTCCGACCGCGTGTACTTGCCCTCGCTCTTGAAGTCCGAACTGTTCGTGATCCCGATCTCGGGCGTGTTGCTCCCGTCGATCCCGTTGCGCAGCTCGAGCTGATTCAGCAGCGCCGCGAACGACGGGAACTGCTGCAGTTCCGCGCGGAGGTCGTAACTCTTCTTTGTGTCCAGCTTCTGGTTCATCTGCGAGAGGCTGCTCTCGTTGATGATGATCTCGACCTTGTCGTGCTTGGCGTATGTTCTCGGCGGCGGCGGAACGACGGCAAACAGCGATACCTGGTTCAGCCCCGGAGCCATGCCCATCATCGACCCCGTGGTCATCACCATGGGCAACGCGGGCTCGGTCGGCGCGGCGGGCGCTCCGCCCGAACCATCGCCCGGCCCGTTCGCCGGTGAGCTCGGAGCGGGCGCCGAAGCGGGCGCCGCTGGTGTCGCCGCGGGGGGCACCGCTGGGGGCGCCGAAGGTGTCGCGGCGGGGGCCACCGGCGGCGTCGCGTTGCCCGGCGAAGTCGTCGGCGTCACCACCGCCGGCGGCGGAAGCGGCGCTCGGAACAGACTCTGCCCCATCGCCCCGCTCACCGGCCCGCACGCCGCGCACGCGACCACGAGCAACATCCCCGCGCCGTTCCGCCGCTTGTTCGTTCGTGCCATCGCCCACGCTCCATGCCGCGCACACTCCGCGGCTCATTCAACCATCCATCCGGCCACCACTCGCCGTCACGCTCGATCACCTCGCGGCCATCACGGGTTGATCCGCGATGTCGGCCCCTGCCTGCTGCGCTCGCGCACCGTCGTACCCGTCGCCGTCACCCCGCCGACGCGCACGGTCCGATCCGGCCTCGCCGCTTCCTCCGCCGCCCCGGCTTCGCCCCCGCCATCACGCGCATCCGTGCCCGCGCTCGGCGTCGCGTCGTTGACGATCATGACCGCCACGCCGCGGCCGCTCATCCGCGCGTTGAATGTCTTCTTCGATCCCTCGACCTGCAGCGTCACCAATTCCCCATCGCGCGCCGAGCTCAGCGCCCGCGCACGCGCCTTGATCACAAACGGGCCGGAGACCGTGTGCACCGTCACAAAGTCCCCGCGCCGAACAACGATCGGCGTCTGCACATCGCCCCGCGTGATCATGCTCCCGGCATCCAGCCGGCGACGCGCGATCCCGCCCCGCATCTCCTCCGGCCGCAGCGCCTCGGCGCTCATCGGCGACACCCACCGCTCCTGCGTGCTCACCATCGACGCATCGATCCCCGCATCGCGCTCGACCGCCATGTTCAGCACCGCCACCGCGCGCCTGATCTCAACGTCCGCCGTGTACCGGTGCGTCGACAGCAGCCGATCATCGCGGTACACATCCACACGCAGCGGCACCCGGCCCGCGCTGGCCCCGCCCTCGGGCTGAACCTCAACACGCACATCCGGGCGGCACGCCTGATCCAGCGCCGCGCTCTGGTCCGGCGCGGCCGCCATCAGCCGCACGCGCACATCGCTCGGGTCCACCTCGTACATCGCCGCCAGCCGCAGCCCGATCCGCCGACGCAGCGTGTCCACGCCCGCGACATCGATCCCCACCGGCCGCTCATCGCGAAGCGCCGGTCTGGGCTTTCGCTCGTCCTGGCGGACCTGCGTTTCCATCATGCGCACGCTGCACGCCGAGCCGGCGAGCATCACGCGTCCCCAGTTCACGCGCGCCGCCCCGCCCTCGCGCCCGCTCGCATCCCACTCGTCGATCGCGCGCCGCACATCGTCCAGCGTGATCGTCACACCTTCGCCGGACCGAAGAGCCGACCGCTCGAGCACCACCACGCCCGCCAACCGCTCGCGATTGGCCCCGCGAATGTCGGCGATCTGCCCGAGCGTCAACGGGCCCGCCGCGTCGCTGATCACGTGCGAATCCCGCACCGTGATGCTCGTCTGGCCGTCGGCGAGCGCCGCGCCCGCATCGTCGCGCCCGCCCGCCGCGGCGGACCCGACGCCCACACCGAGCCCGTGCGCGACCGCCAGCGCGATCACGCCCGCCATCAGCCTCATGCACGCGTTGCCCGCTGTCCGATTCATGCCGGCTCCTGTTCGTACGCTCATTCAGCGATCAGCGGCGGAGGTTCGTGGAGATCGTCCGCAGCGTCTCGTCCGCGGCACGGATCACGTTCGAGTTCATCTCAAAGGCCCGCTGGGTCTTGATCAGATCGATCAGTTCGTTCGTCGGGTCGACGTTCGACGACTCCAGGAACTTCTGCACCAGCGTCCCCCGCTGGTCCGTGCCCGGGTTGCCGATCACCGGCGCGCCGCTGGCGGGCGACTCGACGAAAAGGTTCTCGCCGATGGGCCGCATGCCCGCCGGGTTGATGAACGTCGCGATCTCGATCTGCCCGACCTGCTCCGGCTGCACCTGCGCCGGCAGCTTCACGAAAACCCGCCCGCTCGCATCGATCGTCAACTGCGTCGCGTTCTCGGGAATGACGATGTTCGGCTCCAGCCGCCGCCCCTGATCGTTGGCCATGACGATTTCGCCCTGGCTGTTGATCGCGAATGAGCCCGTCCGCGTGTACGCGAACCCGTCGCCGAGCTGATCCTGAATCCGCACACGGAAAAACCCGTTCCCGTTGATCGTCACGTCCAGCTCGCGGCCGGTATCGATCGGCGAGCCCGAGCGGAAGTCGATCTGCGTTCCTGTCACGCGCGTGCCAAGGCCCACGTACAGACCGATCGGCCGCTGATCGCCCTGCGCGTTCTCCACCCCCGGCTGGGCACGCTCGACGTACAGCAGATCCTGAAAGTTCGTCCGCGCCGCCTTGAATCCCGGCGTGTTCACGTTCGCCAGGTTGTTCGAGATCACCTCCAGCGACGTGTTCAACGCCGACAGACCGGAGGACGCCGATTGCAATGCGGTAATCGCCATGGTTCTTTGCTCAACTTCCGTTCAGACCACCAGCCCCGCCCGACACGACACGCCCGACACTCCCGCCGGCACCATCAGCCCATGCGTGCGAACTGCGTCGCCGCCTTCTGCATCAGTTCGTCGTACATCGCGATCAACCTGCTGGCGCTGCTGGCCGAGCGCTCGGCACCCATCACATCCAGCGTCGCACGCACCGGGTCCACCGCCGCCCGCTCCACCGCCCCCTGCACAAGGTTCCCATCCGCCCGCGTCCGCCGCGCCATCAGTTCCGGGCTGGCCACGAACATGTTGTGCCCGGCCTTGCGCAACTGGTCCGGCCGCGAGATGTTCATCAGCGCCAGTTGCCCGGCGATCTGCCCATTCTGCCGGACCAGCCCGTTCGGCTCGATCGTGATCTTCGCCGTCGGGTCCAGTGTGATCGGGCGGTCGTTCTCATCAAGCACCGGCTTGCCCGTGCCTGTCTGCACCAGCCGCGACTGGCGATCCAGCGTCAGCCTGCCGTCACGCGTGAACCGGAACGTCTCCGGCCCCGACCCCGCGCCATCCTTGACCACAAAGTACCCCGATCCCTGAATCGCGACATCCAGACTCTGGCCCGTGGTCTCCAGCGGCCCTTGCGCCAGGTTCATGCGCGTCGGCCCGACCCGCACTCCGCCGCCGAGCTTCTCCAGCATCTCGTTGCTCGGCAGGAACGCCAGCCCATCTTCCTCGCGCGCCGCCGGGCGGAACCGCGTGGCCGTCATGTCCGGCTTGAACCCAACCGTCTGAATATTCGCGAGGTTGTTCGCCGCGACATCCATCCGGTACATCGACGCCGCAAGGCTCGACCCGGCCAGGTACATGCCATAACTCATGCCTCACCCCCTTCGCCCACCAGGCGAAGCCGACGACCCGACGCCGCACCAGCCGCGGCACCGCCCGCCCCGCCACCCACGCTCGCCTCATGCACCCGCATCCGCAACACCGACGCCTGATCGCGCCGTTCCTGCGCTCCGCCCCCGGCCACCTGCGCATACCCCGACGCCAACTGCGCCTCGTGCTCCGCAAGCGCCAGCCGCGCAAGCCGCAGAATCGCCGAGCCCAGCAGCACTCGCCCACGCTCCGCGTCGGCAGTCTCCAGCAATGTCGCACCATCAACCATGGCATCCTCCACGTCTTTGCCCCACCGCCCTCCGCGAAGGCCGTGCCAGATCAACAATCCGCCTGCCAGGCCACGAATCACCCATCCGCCATCTCCACCGCCGCACGTTCACCCGCCCAGCAGCCCCAACCGCGCGAAACCCGCGCGGCCAGTGCCGCTACCTTCTTCATCACCGCGACGGCCCCCGTCGCCCCCATACCCCGATCGAGCACCCCCCATGGCCACTCGCCGAGACTTCGCACCAGCCCCCACCCCGGCCCCCACGCCAGTCCCCACCCGGGCCCTCCTCGCGGCCATGGCCGTCCTGGCCACGGCCCTCACCCCCGCCGCGGCACGCGCGCAGGCCCCCGCCATCGACGGACTGCTCTCCGACTGGGCCTCCATCCCCACCATCGCCACCGACCCCGCCGGCGACGCCAACGGCCCCATCGACCTGACCGCCGTTCGGCTGACCTCCGCCGGCACGCGGCTGTTCGCCCAACTGGACCTGGTCACGCCGCTGAACCTCTCCTCCGGCCCCTCGACCGACCCGACGCTCCGCATGATCGTCTCGCTCGCCGGGCGATCGCTGACCATCGACTTCCGGGGCCGCCGCGCATTCCTGGACAACGATCCGACCCAGGTCGTCACCTGGCCCGCGATCGACTTTGTCGCCATGCCCACGACCGCCAGCACGCGCTTCGAACTGCGCATCGATACCGCCGCCATCGGCGCGACGCAGGGCTCGACCGTTCGCGTGGCCTTCGACGGCGCCGACTCGCTGGCGACCCCCGCGGACTTCACCCTCGCGGCCCCGCCCGCCGCGAGTACCCGCCGCTCCGTCGCGCGGCCGACATGCCATGTCCTCCGCATTGCGAGCCTCAACACAAGCAACAACTTCACAACAAATGTCACGGGCCTGAATGATCCCGCGCGCCAGCCCGCCTTCCGTCGTCTCATCGACGCGGTGAACGCCGATGTCTACTGCTTCAGCGAGGAATACTCCAGCACCGCCGCGCAGGTCCGCACGCTCATCAACTCCGCCGACCCGCTGGACAACGCGACGACCTTCAACGTGATCAAGTCCGGCGAACTCGTCGTCGCCTCGCCATTCCCCATGACCCGCGTCACACCCTTCGCCGCGGCTCACTTGGCCGTCATCGTCTCGCCCCCCGCCGCCTCCGGCAAGCCCGAGACCCTGGTCATCACCACGCACCTCAAGTGCTGCGGCTTCATCGGCAACAGCGACGACAACACACGCATCAGCCAGTCCACCCTCGCCGCGGCCGACTTCGTCGCCTTCCGCAACGCGACGCTCAGCGCCACCTTCGCCGCCAAGGCCGGCATCCCGGCCATCCTCATCGGCGACATGAATCTCGTCGGAAGCACCACCCCGATGGACCGATGGACCGCCAGCGCCCCCGCCGGCCCGGGCCTAACAAACCTGCCACTCCGCCGCATCGCCAGCGACGATGCCTGGACATGGAAGAGCGCCTCGGGCCTTGGCTTCTGGCCCGGCGCGCTCGACGCCGCCGCCGTCGACACGACCCGCTCGATCGTCGTCGCGGCCCTCTCGCTGGACTCGAGCGAACTGACCACCAGCGAACTGCAGACCCTGGGCCTGCAGGCCTCCGACAGCGATGTCAGCGATCACTCCATGTCCATCGTCGACCTCGCCCCCGCGCCGTGCCCCTGCAACGCCGCCGACATCGCCAACACCGACGGCGACCTGCCCTCAACGCCCGATGGCGCGCTGGACAACGGCGACTTCACAGCGTTCTTCAACGCCTTCTTCCTCCCCGCCTCGAGCCCGCTGCGCACCGCCGCCGACATCGCCAACACCGACGGCCAGACCATCGCCGATGGCGGCGGGCCCGACGGCCAGATCGACAACGGCGACTTCTCCGCCTTCTTCGCCGCGTTCTTCAGCGGATGCCAGGCATAACGCGGCCCATCGCACCGCCGCCCAGCGCCCGGTCGCTCCGCAGCCAGAGACAAATGAAATGAAGCCGCGTTCACCCGAACGCGGCTTCATGAAATCACCAAACAATCTCACCGCGATTACTCGTCGCGCTTCTTGGGAACCTGCCCCGGCTTGAGTCGGCGGAACGCGCTGTACAGCGTCCGCGGCTTGGGCTTGCCGTCGCCCGTCGGTGATGCGCCCGCACCACCCGCCGCGGCTCCACCGCTCGCCCCGGCGCCAGCGGCGCCACCGCCCGCCGGCGCACCGCCACCGGCCCCACCGCCCGCCGGTCCGCCGCCGCCGCGGCCCTGATCTCGCGACTGATCCCGTGGCCGATCCCGGCTCGGCTCGCGACCGCCATCACGCCGCCCGTCGCCTCGGCCCTGACCACCGCCGCCCTGCGGCGGACGCTGGCCCTGACCCTGCGATGCCGGACCCCGCGGCCCTTGTGCCTGACCGGCCGATCGCGGATTCACATTCTGCTCACCGGCCGTTGGCGGTGCCTGCCCATCGCCCGCACCACCCGCACCGGGCGCGCCGGCCGGGCCGCCGCCCTCGCCACCGCCCGACCCGCCACGACCACGACGACGACGGCGACGACGACGCTTCCGCCCACCGCCCTCGCCACCCTCACCACCTCCGCCACCCGGCGCGCCATCACCGCCTTCGCCACCATCCGGGCCGTCGAAGTCGTCCGGCCCATCCGGCCCATCGGTGCCGCCGCCCGAGTCCGCGTCCGACCCGCCCGCCGGAGCGAACGACTCGGCGCCGGTCTGCAACGTCGGCGCGGCGACATCATCACCATGGTCGCCCATCGACGCCGCGTGAACCGTCGGCGCCTCGGCCGCGAACATCGCCGCGAGACTCGACGGTGCCGCCGGCCTTTGCCCGCGAGGTCCGCCGCCACCGCCCGGCCGCGGAGCCTGTCCGGGACCACGCCCCTGCCCACCACCTTGGCCCGCACCTTGGCCCGCGTTCTGGCCCTGGCCCGGCGCGTTCGGCGGCCGACCGCCGCCGCCGTTTCCGCCACCGTTCACCGGCGCACCCGCGCCGCCCGGTGACCCGGCGACACCCGGCGTGCCCGGCGCGCCGCCCTCACCACCACCCGACCCGCCGCGGCCGCGACGACCGCGACGACGACGGCGGCGACGACGCCCGCCCTCGCCCGCGATCGGCTGTCCATCCGGCCCGAGTTGCACCGGCCCCCGTCCATCCTCCGGCCCGTCATCCGAATCGCCCGCACCGGATGCGCCCGCCGCGGCACCGACGCCGGCCACATCCGCCGGACGCGCCGGCGACGGCGACTGCGGACCAGCCGCGGGCCGTCCGCCTCCGCCCTGACCATTCTGCCCGCCGCCCTGGCCACCACCTGGGCCACCACCCGGACCGCCCTGCGGCCCATCGCCCCGCCCGCGTCCGCGCCCGCGACGCCGACGCCGACCGCCCGCCGGTGCATCCAGCGTGAAGTTCCCGCCGTCGCCCGCTGCGCCGGCTTCCGCGGGCTGCTCGATCAGATGCGGCTCGGGCTCGTCGCCCGCATCCGGCTCTTCCTGATCCGCCTGCCGTTCCAACTCCAGCAACTCCTGCTCCAGTTCGCCCTCGTCCGTATCCGGATTCGGGTCGATCCACTGCAGCAGTTCCTCGCCCGTCGCGCGCTTGCGCGGCAGCCGCTCGATCTCGATGTCGTTGCCCTGCTCGTCGTACGCGTAGAACTGCACGCGATCGGCCGCGATCGCCTCGCTCAACCGGATGTGCACCGGCTTGGAGAACGAGCGCTCAAGCCGCGCCAGCGCCTTGCGCCGACCGCTGAGCAACTCACCGGCGATCCGCGGGTGCACCACCATCTCCGCCTTGGCCACGCGCTGGTGATCCAGCAGCCCGGCCAGTTCCCGCAGCGCATCGGCCGCGACCGAGTCGGCCTTCTGCAGCAGCCCGCGCCCGTGGCAGTGCGTGCACACGCCAAAGTGCTGCTGCTCGTGGCTCCCGCGCATGCGCTGGCGCGTCATCTCGAGAATGCCGAACTCGCTGATCGGCAGCAGCGTCGCCCGCGCGCGATCGCTCGAGAGCAACTCCGCGAACCGCTGCTCGACATCCTTGCGATGCTTGGGCGATCGCATGTCGATCAGGTCGTTGATCACGATCCCGCCCAGATCGCGCAGCCGCAACTGACGCGAGATCTCCTCGATCGCCTCCAAGTTCGTCCGGTACGCGTTCTCCTCGCTGTCGCCCGCGCGGCGGCTCTTGCCGCTGTTGACATCGATCGCCACCAGCGCCTCGGTCTCGTCGATCACGAGCCGGCCGCCGCTGGGAAGCGGAACCTCGCGCGCGTACATCGTCCGGATCTGGTCCTCCAGCCCCACCGCATGGAACACCGGCGAACGCCCCGCGTACCGCACCAGCCGCGTCTCGGTCCGCGGCGAAACGATCTTCATGAACCGCGCCGCTCGCTTGAGCGCCACCTCGCTGTCGACGATCACCTCCTCCGTCTCCGTCGTCAGCATGTCGCGCAGGGCACGCACCAGCAGGTCGCTCTCGCTGTACAGCAGCCGCGGCTTGCTCCCGCCTTTGCGACGACGCTCCATGTCCTTCTGCAGCCGCATCAGGTACGCAAGGTCGCGCTTGAGTTCCGTCTTGGTCTTGTCCAGGCCCGCCGTGCGCACGATGAACCCGAAGCCCTCGGGCAACTCCAGCGCATCGAGAATCTCCTTCATCTTCGCGCGCAGACCGTCATCCTCAACCTTGCGCGACACGCCCACGCGGTCCATTCCCGGCATCATCACCAGGTACCGCCCGGGAATGCTCAGGTAACTCGTGACCGTCGGCCCCTTGCTCCCCACGCCCTCCTTGAGCACCTGAACGATGATCTCCTGCCCGCGCCGCAGACACTCCTGAATCGGAGGCCGCTCGCGACGGGGGATCTTCTTGCCCACCCTCTCGGTCGTGTCGCCATCGCCACCCGGGAAGTACCGCGGGTGCAGGTCGCTGGTGTGCAGGAACCCGTTGTTGCCCAGCCCAAAGTCCACGAACGCCGCCTGGATCGACGGCTCAACGTTCGTCACGCGGCCGACATAAATGTTGCCCACGTGGCTGACCTGATCGAACCGCTCGCTGTGGAACTCATCGAGCTTCCCATCGACCACCACCGCCACGCGGCACTCTTCGCCCGGCGTGTAGTTGATCACCAGTTTGCGCTTGCCCGCGGGGCGAGACTGCTTGACGTTCCGATCGATCCGGATCTCACGCGTCCGCCCGCGCGCCCCCGCACGCGGCTTCTTGCCGCGACCCTTGCCGCCCTTCTCTCCGGCGGCACCACCCGCCGAACCTCCGGCGCCCGATGCGCCGCCATCGCCCGCTTCGCCCTGCCCGCCCGCGTCGGTCCCATCGCCTTCGCCGGCGTCGCCGTCCTCGTCCTCGTCTCCGGAAACCGGCCGCAGAACGCTCGGCGGCTCCTCCGCGGGCGCGCTGTCAAAGGCCGCCAGCGAGCCGGACTCGACCGGCGAGCCCGACCCATCGGTCATGTCCCCCGCACCATCGCTGCCGCCCTGGCCCGCGTCATCGGGACCATCGCCGGTCGACCGTCCGCGCGGCGGCTCGTGCGACTCGAACCCGCCCGCGCCGAACTCCTCCTGCCCGAACCCCTGTCCCTGCCCCGAACCCTGCTCATCCATCGAATACCCGTTCTCGTTCATACACCGTTCCCGGCCCATCGGGCCCACGCGCAAAGGCTCGGCACTTCGCCGGCCCGCCCGTGTCTACCTGAGCGCCGCCCGAGCCAACATGGCCCATGAGCAACCACTCGCGGAACGGCGCCGGTCCTCGGCGGGTCATCGAAGTGCGAACCTCTCCGGCGCGAGCACATGGCCCTGTCCTGACCCCGCCCCGCGCCTGATCACCTTCAAGGTGCTCACGCCGGGGGCGAGTCGCGCCGACTTGTCGGTCCGGGCCATAGAGGGCGGCTCAGCGAGGGGGCTTGCCCTTCGCGTGCCTGCGCTCGCACGGTGTGCTCTGTCCGACTCTTCGCCGGACCGGCCCGAACCTTGGTTCGTTCCTCCGACGCCGACCTCAGGCCGACGCCGATGTTCCTGATCCCAAGGGAGGCTCCACGCCTCAATCTTCGCCGGGACGACCGTCGAAGGCCTCGGGGATGATCTTCCTTGTCACGTCCCGCAAATAACTCGAGACCGCAACGTCGGAATCGAAGTCCGCCACCTTCTCGGCGACAGCCTCGCACTGCGCAATCGTCACGCTCCGGATCAGCCGCTTGAGTGCGGGCAAATACGTGGGCGACGCCGACAGCGTACGCAACCCCAGCCCCAGCAGCAACATCGTGTATTCGAGCTCCCCGGCACTCTCCCCGCAGCAGGAAACCGGAATCCGAGCCTCTTTGGCCGCCTTTACCGTCCGCCGGATCAACTCGATCACCGCAGGATTCGCCGGATGATACAAATCGGCCACCTGCTCGTTCGTACGATCCACCGCCAGCGTGTACTGCACCAGATCGTTCGTCCCGATGCTGAAAAAATCAGCCTGCGAGGCGAACTTATCCGCCAGAATCGCCGCCGTCGGCACCTCCACCATCATCCCGACCTTCACATTCCGATCAAACGCCACCCCCTCCTCCTGCAGGTCCTCCATCACATCATTCAGGAAGAACTTCGCCGACCGGTACTCCTCCACCTTGCTCACCAGCGGGAACATGATCCGGATGCACCCCTGCGCGATCGCGCTGGCCCGCAGGATCGCCCGCAACTGCCGCTTGAACATCGCTTGGTTCTTCAGGCAGTACCGGATGCTCCGCAGCCCCAGCATCGGGTTCCGCTCCGGGTTGTCCGCCCGATCCTGCGTGTACTTGTCCGCCCCAAGGTCCACCGTCCGGATCGTCAGCGACCGCCCGCCGAGCAACTCCACGCACTGCGCATACGCCGCGTAGTGGACCTCCTCCGTCGGCTCCTCATCCCCGGCCAGGTACAGGAACTCCGTGCGGTACAGACCGATCCCGTTCCCGCCCGAGCCCAGAACGCTCGGAACCTCTTCGGGAAACTCGATGTTCCCCTGCAGATCGATCGGCGTCCCATCCAGCGTCACGCACGGCAACTGCCGCAGTTCCGCCTGGCTGATCGAGAACAGCGCCGCCCGCTCCTGCTTCCGCGTGAAGCGCTCCAGCGTCTCGCTGTCCGGGTCGATGATCACCGTCCCGGTATCGCCATCGACGATGATCGGCGTGCCATCGGCCACCCCCGCCGTCACGCGCGGGCACCCCACCACCGCCGGGATCTGCATCGCCCTCGCGAAAATCCCCGTGTGCCCCGTTCTTCCGCCCAGTTCGGTCACAAACGCCAGCACCTGGCTCTTGTTGAACGCCGCCGCCTGGCTCGGTGTCAGATCCCGGGCCAGCACGATCGCCCGGTGCTTGAGCGCCGCCAAGCGCGATGTGTGCGCCCCGATCAGGTGCTTGAGCACCCGGATCGACAGATCGTGGACATCGTCCACCTTGGTCTTGAACGCGGCATCACCCAGCGCGCTGAACCGATCCGCAAGCGACGTAAACGTCGCAAAGACCGCGTACTCGGCCGTCACCAGTTCCTTGTTGATCAACTCCCGGATCGGCCCCGTCAGGGTGCGATCACTCAACATCCCGAGGTGAAATGCGAAGATCTTGCCGGCTTCTTCGCCGAGTTCGCGACTCGTCCGCTCCCGCACCGCGCTGAGTTCCTCGATGCTCTTCTTCAGCGCGTGGTCCAGCCGATCCAGCTCACCCTGAACCTGCCCCGCCGCGACCGTCCGGCGCGCGATGCGTCGCCGCTGGTCATCCAGCACGAACACCTCGCCGATCGCCACACCCGGCGAAACCGCAATGCCCTTGAGCGTCTCCATAAAGCTGCGTCGATCGTACCCCAAACCCCCTCTCACCGCCCGACCCACAACGCTCGCTCCACCACCCCTCCACGCGCCTGGCTCTCGTACCCTCCGCCGTGCCGATCATCCTCGCCCAGTTCCAACTCATCGCCCCGCGCCCCGCGCCGCTCCCGGAGCCTCCGCTGCTCGAGTCCCTCCTCTTCGAACGGCCGTTCCTCCTGCCGATCATCCTCGCCATCCTCGGCATCGTCCTCTTCATGGCCCTGCGCCGCCTCGATCATCCGCGCGCGGCGCTCGCCGCACTGATCATCGCCCCCGCACTCGCCCTCGCGGCACACCTGACCTCCCGCGCCATCACCACCCCGCGCGAAACCGTCGCCAACCTCACGCGAACGCTCATCTCCGCCGCCACCGCCGCCGACACCGCCACCCTCGCCCCGCTCCTTCGCTCCGACCTCCTCCTAACCATCCCGCCCTCCGGCCCGAGCCTCTCGCGTCAGGCCCTGCTCGACCGCATCCCCGCCGACATGTCCGGCCCCTACCGCCTCCGCTCGCACACCATCGGCACACTCGCCGCGACACTCGACGGCCCCGACACCGCCCGCTCGCAGGTCCAGCTCACCGTCGTCCCCGAAGCCACCGGCTTCCCGCACGAGTCCTGGTGGCTCATCACCTGGACACGCGACAGCACCAACTCCTGGTCCGCACGCCAGATCACCGCCCAGCACATCGACGGCCTCTCCTCCAGCCGCTGAACAACCGCGCGCAAACAATCCCCCATGAACACCCCCGATGCGCGCATCATGCTCGTCCACGATCTCATCGAGCACGAACGCTGGGCCACCGCCCGCGCGCTCGGCGCGCTCCGCTCCATCCCCCGCGGCATCGCCGCACACGACACCTCCTCTCTTCCCGATGACCCGCACGCGACCCGCGCCCGCGGCATCCTCGGCCACATCTGCCAGGCACGCCACCTCTGGCTCAGCCGACTCGGCGGCATCGCCCCGCGCCCCTTCGACATGTTCCCCGCCTGGTCCGCCGGCCAGATCGCCCAGGACGCCGCATCCCTCGATGACGCATGGCTCGCCTGGCTCCAGCAATCCGCCGACACCGCCGCTCGCAACGCAAACCCCCTCGACCGCGCCGTCAGATACTCCAGCCTCGACGGCAAACACTTCGAGTCCTCCGCCGAGGAAATCGCCGCGCACGTCCACAACCACGGTGCCTACCACCGCGGCCAGGTCGCCCGCCTGACCAAACTCGCCGGCGGCTCCCCCGCCCGCACAGACTTCATCACCGATCGCGAAATCGACACCGCCGCCCCGCTCCCGGCCTGGCGCACCGCCGCCCTCAACCACCCAGCCGGGCACGCGCCGCGCGCTCTGGCAACCGTCCTGGAACAGGCCCAGCGCGCCGAAACCTGGGCCACCAACCTCGCCATCGATTCCCTGCGCTCGGTCCCCGAGGCCCACGAGTCCTGCCCCGAAATGTCCCGCGCCCGCGGCATCCTCGCCCACATCCAGGAAACTCGCCACCACTGGCTCGCCATCCTCGGCGTCATCGACCCGCTGCCCTGCCAACTCGGCTTCGCCGAACGCCCCATCCCCGACTCGGCCGCACGCGCCGCGGAACTCGACACCCGCTGGGCCGCATTCCTCGCGCGAATCTCCGACGCCGACCTGGCCAGCGTCCGCGAACTGTCCTTCAACAACCGCCCCTACCGCCGCCTCACACGCGACATCATCGTGCACGTCCTCCTCCACGGCTCCTACCACCGCGGCCAGATCGCCATGCTCGTCACGCACGCCGGCGGCAAACGCCAGAGCACCGACCTCATCGGCTTTACCCGCCGCTCCATGCCGACCGCGCCCGGCCCGGTCTAGCCTTCACGCGTCCTTGACCTCCGCACCACGCCACCCTCAACGCTCACCTCTCGGAGTCGACGCATCGTGGGACTCTCCGGCGGCTCATCCAGACACGGCGGCGGAAAACGCCCCGAGCGACGCGCCTCCCGCGCCGCCGATCCGCACAACGCCGTCATCGATGCCCCCGCCACCGCCGACGCCATCGACTCCTACTCCGCCGCACTGGCCTACCTCCACAACCGCATCAACCTCGAGAAAGAAGCCCAGAGCGGCGCAACACGCTCCGCCTACCGCCTCGACCGCATGCGCGCACTGTGCAAGGCTCTCGGCGACCCGCAGGAAGCCGTCCGCTCGGTGCACATCGCCGGCACCAAGGGCAAGGGCAGCACCTGCGAAATGACCGCCGCCGCGCTCGAGGGCTGCGGCTACACCGTCGGAATCTACACCAGCCCGCACGTCTCGGACATCCGCGAACGCATCCGCGTCAACCGAAGGATGATCTCCGAGGCCACGTTCATCCAGCTCATACGCGACGTCGGACGCGCCGCCGAATCGCTCGCTTCGGCCCCCGCGACTGCTCCCGCGACGGGCCCCGCGACGGGCCCCGCATCGCCCGACGCCCCCGCCTCCCCGAGCGTCGTCACCTTCTTCGAAATGATGACCGCCATGGCCTTCCTGCACTTTGCGCAGGACGCCGTCGACGTCGCCGTCATCGAGGTCGGCCTGGGCGGGCTGCTCGACTGCACCAACATCATCACCCCCGAAGTCGCCGCCGTCACCACCATCGGCTTCGACCACATGGCCATCCTCGGCGACACGCTCGAAGAAATCGCGCTCCAGAAGGCCGGCATCTTCAAGCCCGGCGTCCCCGCGCTGACCATCAATCAGGAGCCCGGCGTCATCGCCGCCATGGAGGGCTACGCCCAGAAGGTCGCCGCGCCGTTCTTCGTCGTCGGACGCGATATCGACTTCGCCCACCGCGCCGAGTATCCGGTCGCCCCGCGCGCCACCGCCCCGGCAGACCGCGGCACCGGCCCCATCATCCGCGTCAGCGTCTCCAGCGAACGCAACAACTTCGAACACTTCGCCGTCCCGCTCAAGGGCGAACACCAGGCCCTCAACTGCGGACTGGCACTGGCCATCCTCGACAAACTCACCGAACGCGGATTCTCCTGCCCACCCGACAAAGTCGCCCGCGGCCTCGAACGCGTCTCGCTCCCCGGACGCTTCGAACTCGTCTGCGCTTCCCCACGCATCATCCTCGACGGCGCTCACAACCCCGAAAGCATGCGCGCGCTCATGAAGGCCATGAGCGCCAACATGTCCTACGACTCGCTCACCGTTGTCTTCGGCATCGCCAGCGACAAGGACATCCCGGGATCGCTCCGCCCCCTCGCTCAGGCCGCCGACAAGGTCATCTTCACACGCGCCACCGGCAACGCCCGCGCCGCCAGACCCGGCGAACTCGCCAGAACCTTCCACGAAATCTCCGGCAAACACGCCATGACCTGCCCAGACCTGGCGGACGCCATGGAACTGGCCGTCCGCGGCACAAACCGCGAAGATGTCATCTGCGTCACCGGGTCGTTCTACCTCCTCGGTGAGGCCAAAGCCTGGCTCGCCGCCAAACTCGCCAAAAAGAAGTAAACGCCCGCCCACGCCCGCCCACGCCCCCTACGCCAGACCCCCGCCGCGGCCGCCCGCACACGAGCTCCGCCTCCGACGCATTCCCATCACGAGCCCCCCAAACACAATCACCGCTCCGCCGGGGGTCGGAATGGTCCATACAAGACGGACCCCCGAGTTCCCACGCAATTGATTGGCAATGTCTAGCGTACTCGATGAGAATCCAGGCTGCTCCTCGATTGCCAAAAAACCCGCACCCGAGCCATAGTCCGTCCCGAGAACTCTGTAATACGGTACACCGAAGAGATCATCGAT
>ERZ1066130.155-NODE-155-length-36114-cov-10.718156_pt1 | contig 36114 bp, 74 predicted proteins | sample MGYA00382777_ERZ1066130 | MGnify/ENA primary metagenome ERZ1066130 (study PRJEB33369, sample SAMEA5778360) | biofilm metagenome | biome: Industrial cooling water; feature: Water cooling tower basin; material: Biofilm | place: United Arab Emirates | collected...
GGATGCTTGTGCCCTAACTAAAAAACAAATTGAATCTGATTTATTAGAAGTAATGCGAGAAGTTGAGGAGAATATTAAAAAGAGTATAGCTGGAGGTAAGTTTTATACGTTTATTTTTCCTCAATTTACAACAAAATATAGACCATATCATGCTGAAGAAGTTGTTAAAAAATTATTAGCTCTTGGATTTTTTGCCGAAGATCGTTCTCCATTAGACAACCGATACCAAACAATTAAAAGCAAAGACACCAATCATAAAGATTATGGACTAATTTATATAAAATGGGATCAGAAATCTTTAGACGAAATAGAATTTAGAAGTTCTATTGGTAATCATAATCATTCGTTAGTCATTGGTGTTGGTGGTGCGCCACAACCAAATGGAAATCATAATCATTCGTTAGTCATTGGTGTTGGTGGTGCGCCACAACCAAATGGAAATATACACTTTAGGTTACCAAAACCTCAACCCACACCCATAATATTTTATAACGAATATGAAACAGAACATGACAAAAACCCATCGACCGAAGACCAAAAACAAGTCTCCACAACACAAATAGAATCCAAAATAAAGGATTTGCTGTGATACCAACGGAAGATAAGGAGACACAAACACGCAAATTTAAATACGCGCACAATGAACACTTGTCTGATGTGCCGGAATATTTTATTAGTCTTTTTTATGATTTATATAGGGGAGATTTGACCAAAAAGAGTATTGCAGAATATATTAAATTAAAGTATAATACACTAAGAGTATTAGATGAGGAATTATGACAGACGAAATTATTAAAGCAGCACGATATCGCGCAAAAAACCAAGCAGAAAGGTTAAAAATTTTTTTATCTGGACTAAAGAGCGATATCGAAGCAGCATCAATTCAAACCCCAGAAATGCACAAACACATTTTACTAAAAGTGGATGCAATTCTTGTCACACTCAATGATCTTCATAAAAATTTGGACTACCAAATTCAATATGAACAAGAACTCGAAGATAAAGATTTTGTGGAAGATGAAATTGGATGAAACGAGAAAATAAACCAATTACTTTATCTGACGTAAATGACGCAACTAAGCGTTCTAACTATTATGTTTCCGATTTTAAAAAGAAAGCCGAAAAACTAAACACAGATAGTGAAAAAGACCAACGATTAAAAGAAAGATTGTGTTTATTTTGTTATTATTTGAATAGTTGGATTGGTGGAGCTACAATGACCGAAGCCAACTGTGGAATGTGCCAAAAAATGACTATGTATAGTTCTACGTGTGTTGATGTCGTGTGTACGGATTGTGCCGATAAACACAAGATATGTGTACATTGTGGGGCAGATAGAGAGCTAAAACAGCGCAAAAAATTATAATTTTATCTTTGACAAATACTTATGGTTATTGTAAACTATAAGTATGAAGATCACACGCCAGCAATTTGATGAGATTTTGTCAACATTTAATAGTCAACCCAAAGAGTATGACTACGAATACACACTAACCACATTAGTGTTCGGTTCGCAGCATGAGTTGGCAACAAAAGAAGTTGTTCAGCGTATGCACCAGTATGCACCTGAGCATGATCTCTTTTTATCTATTGTGGATAAAATGTTGAATGTTCATCATATAGATAACAAATATAAGTGCCTATGAAATCGCCCACACCAATCAGAGAATTTATTTCTAATCACATTTGCACGTCTGGAGATCACGCCAAAACTTGCGTCAAATTTTTGAAAAAATTGATAGCCAATCTGCCCCCACAAAAAGCTAAAAAAATTGAAAAAGCTTATGTAGAAATGTTACAAGAAATCTGGATGGATGGTGCCAATTCTGGATATGAAGATGGTGTAAACGAAACTTCCGAAAATGTAGAAGAAGAGATGGAGCTACAGTATAATAGAGGCTTTAAAGAAGGTTATAAGGAAGGACATAAAAAAGGTTTGTTTGTGGGACGAAAGCGAAAAGTAAACACAATTTATACTAAAATATTATGAATAAACTAAAATCTGTAATAGTACAAAATGAAGATTTTGTGTCTTGTTTAAGCAAGGAACAACAAAAATTTTGGTCAAGGGATAATAAAAAGGGCGATAAAGTATTTGTGGATGGCATAACCCCAAATGCGGTTTTTTGGGGATTTTTAGGAGTAAAAGCTTTTAGTTTATTGTCGGGACTTGATCCCGAACCAGAAACATTTCTTCAAGGCGGTGATCCAGGTTATGATTTTAAATTAGGTAAAATGTTGATCGATGTCAAATGTAACAAATTTTCGTCTAAATTTGAACATAATCAAATGAGTGTTTTTGCTGGAAATGATGCTTATAAAATTAAACCACTGAGATGCAATGTTTTGGTTGCAGCATACCCAAAAACAATAGATTTTGAACGTGCCTATGGAGAAGTTATCATTCCAGGATATTGGATAGTTAAAGACGGCTCGCCGTTACCTGACCCAAAAGACCCAACAAAACAAATCGATTTTAGGCAATATAAAGGTAGTAGTTGGGTTAATTATCACGTACCAATACACAAAGACTTAAAACCAATACAAGATTTGCTGGATATAATTAAAACAAAACTAGAAGCAAACAATGAAAAAAGAACTACTATTTAGCGTATCGATACAAGATTGTGAAGTTCAAACTTTCCGTGCAGGTGGAAAAGGTGGACAAAAACAAAATAAAACCAATTCTGGTGTTAGGGTAATACATCACCCATCTGGCGCAAGGGGAGAGGCTAGGGATGCCAGAGAGCAGCATATTAATAAACGAAATGCCTTTTTACGAATGATAGACACAAAGGAGTTTAAAACGTGGCAAAAAGTTGAAGCTTCAAGGTTGTGTGGGCAACCAACAGTAGAAGAATTGGTCGATGAAGCTATGAAACCGCAAAATATTAAAGTTGAAATTAGAAAAAATGGTTTGTGGGAACCTCAAGTGTCAGAATTATCTGATCAGGAGAACTAAATAATGTATCAAATGTTAATTATAGCGAGGTTGCCAGACGCATCATGGGGCAGGGAAGTTAAAACAGATATTGCTAAAAGCGGAACGTCGCCTAAAACCAAAATTAGATTGGTTAAAATGGATGAACAAAGAAACTCCGCTAATGTTCCTCATATTAATGTGGGGGATGTGCCTATTTGTATGCATTTTGCTTGCAATTCCGCTCTATTTGGGGTATATTAATTCAGATCAATATAACGTGATGTTATCAATTATGGCACTAATAACAACAATGATTTTGTCGATTGTTGTTATATTATAATTGACGAATATTCTCCTATTTGATATCATTGTAATGTAATCGGAGTGAAATATAATGATTCCTGGACTGCCATCAATACCCAGCCTTAGTGATATAACCGCGCACATTAGTAATAATCAATTTGCTACCGGAGGTTTACTTCTTGGTATTGGTGGTATTATTGTTGCATATTTGCGGAATTTTCCCAAACTTTTGTGGGACAAAGCTCTTAGACTTGTATCGGTGGAAGTTCAAATTAATCGCCCCAACGAACTATTTACCCATTTAAATAACTTTTTTGCCGATAAACAACCAGCCAAATACACAAGAAATTTTAAAGCAACATATTCACAAAAAGACACATTAGCCGAAAGTATTAAAATATCTTTGGGTGAAGGAACGCACATGTTCTTTTATAAAGGTATGTTTATTATTTGCAATAGAGCTATTCGCAAAGATGCTGGCAATCAGGGTGGTGGTAGAGGTGACGAAAATGAATATTTTAAGTTGCGAATGTTCACGCGCAGCAAAGATAAAATGAAACAATTTTTAATGGATGCAACATTATCCGCAGAACCAGAATATAGCAACATTAAAATATATCAAATTGATCGTTGGGGAGAAGGTTGGGAACTTGTAAAACGTGCTAAGGTTAGAAGCTCTAAGCATATCATTTTACCGGAAGGGATGTTTGATTTTTTGGTAAATGATATACAAGAGTTTTATGGTAAAGAAGCATGGTTTGAGGAAATGGGCATACCATATAAAAGAGGATATTTATTTTCGGGACCGCCAGGTAACGGAAAAACAAGTACAATTGTTTGTTTAGCATCACATTTTGATATACCTGTATACATAATTCCCAAACTAACAGACAGCAATATCGACAAAATGACTACATTGTTTTCGGAATTGCCAAAACGAGCATTTGTTGTCTTTGAAGATATCGATGCGATGTTACACAAAACGAGAAAAGAAAAACCATCATTATTTGACGATGAAGATGACGAAGAAAAAGAAAAGTCTCAGGAGCTTAGTGCAGAAGAAAAGAAACTAAATTTTAGTGGATTACTAAATGCATTAGATGGCATCACCACACCAGAAGGTCATATTATTTTTATGACAACAAATTTTCCTGAATTGTTAGATAAAGCTTTGATACGCCCCGGACGTATAGATAAAAAGATTGCATTTAATAATCCAGACAAATATCAAATTGGTAAAATTTTTCAAAAGTTTTTGCCCCACGCCAGCTCTGAAGAAATTGAAAGTTTTTCAAAATATATGCAGCCACGTAATTTGTCGGCATCAGAGTTGCAAGAATTTTTTCTACAGCACACAACAATCGAAAGTGCGTTGGGTGCAGCCAAAGAATCAACAAAAGGAAAGAAAAATGGGAAGAACAACACTAAATCCAAATCAAATTAATCCAGAGGGGATGGCTCCAGAGGAAACTGAATTGCTTCAGCCACAACTGAAAGCTATAGATCCATTTGCTGAAGTGCAATTATTTAATGATAAAGGATTGGTAACTCCAGAAGGAATGAACCAATTAATTAATGCAGCCGAAGCAACAACCGTAGCTATAAACACAATTCACCTCGAATTGCATAAACGGGAGTTGGTGGACGCAATTATTCAACTAAAAGAACAAGCAAATCGGATAGAAGATCCAAAAGCAGAATTGACTGTGGTTAGGTTTGTTGAAATTGTTCACGCAATTTTGCATGAATTAGATCGTTCAAAAAAGTAACTATATGCACAAAATTAAACATCTAGTGCCAGATTTAAATGGAATGTTCATTCCAGAAAATATGATCGTAAAAATGCCATATCACGAAAGTGGCACGATAATTGAAAATGCAAATACCGAGCCATATTATAGAGATGGTATGTTGACTGTTCATTCTAATCGAATACATATTCAATATGTAGAGCAACGTGACGTTCAAAAATTTTATATGGAAGAATCAATGACCAAAGAAAATTTTATAAAAAGAGCTAAAGTTTTAGAAAAAGATGACGATATTACATGTAGAAAGAAAAACATAGAAGCAATTTTACATGATATTTTGTAACTTGCTTTTATGACCATATTGATTTACAATATGGATTATAGAGGTAAAGTTATGAAAAACCAAGTTACTAATGAACTTCGACCAAAGAATCTCAAAGATTATATCGGTCAAGAATCTTCTAAACAGCTATTAAATGTAGCTATTCAAGCTTCCAAGATGAGCGGAAGACCAATCGACCATGTATTAGTATATGGTAATCCTGGACTCGGAAAGACATCTATTGCACAAGCAATAGCCAATGAAATGAACGTAGAAATTAAGATCGTGTCGGCTATGAATATATCAAAGCCTGATGAAATGATCGGCATAATTTCTAGCGTAAAACCTAATAGCGTATTGTTTGTAGATGAAGTGCACAATCTTTCCCGCAGAGTAGAGGAAGTGCTATACGCAGCCATGGAAGACGGCAAATTCGACATCATGATCGGTGAAGGTGCACAAGCACGACCGTATCAAATTACACTTCCAAAGTTTACCTTAATTGGTGCTACCACTAGAGTAGACCTGTTAAATCAACCATTCAGGGATCGTTTTGGTTTAACATTACAGCTACAATTCTATACATTAGATGAATTAACTTCTATTGTTGAGCGTTCATCAAAGATCATGGGATTGCCAATAGAAAAAAGTGCAGCCATATCAATTGCTAAACGGTCAAGAGGAACGGCACGTATTGCCAATCAGCTACTAAAAAGAGCGCGTGATTTTGCTATCGTTAATAATACAGGAATTAATGAGCATATCGCCAATCTTACGTTTCAATTGCTCAAGATCGACAGTGAAGGATTGACTGATATTGATCGTAAAGTATTAAATGCACTAAAGACACAATTTAAAGGCAAATCGGTAGGATTAGATGTATTATCAGCCACAATTGGTGAAAATTCTAGCACCATTGAAGAGTATGTAGAGCCATTTTTGCTGAATAAGGGATTAATTATTCGCACGGGCAAAGGTAGACAGGCAGTATAATATGGACTTAGAATCAATTATACGTGATATTGTCGATGATCACTTGGGCTTAACTTGGCAAGATGGAACATATCTGTATAATTTGACTAGATGTAAATCGGCATTTAATGTTGGAACAGTAACAATTGATGATTTTGAAGAAATTGATCTAAAGTTTTCGCAAGAACTTGTCGATAAAATAATTAAGGCAATAAAAGCCACAAATAACATTCGTGAGGTATTATGATTACACGCAAGAACTACATGGAAAAGAGCAAAGACATGCACCGAATATATTTTGGTCAATTTGTAAATGAAGCAGTAAAGAGCTTTATTCTTAGTCGATTCACAGTAGAGGAATTGCATAATGCATATATTACAGATACACATCTTAATAGCATAGCTTTACACCATTGGGATAAGCTTGTTGGACTCGATAGGAAAACAGATATAGAGCAATGGAACAGGAATGGCGGAAATTGTGTTCTCAAGCAAATTGTCAATCTAAAATTGCTCAAATTGTGTGGTGAGGGATGGAGCTTGTCTACAGCTACGTGTATTATGAAAGAAGCAGCCAAGCAAATTGTTGAGGAAAATGTAGAAAAGAGTATTAGTGGGGTTCTGTAATGACTAAGGATGACTTGGTATATAAAATTATGCATATAGAAGATGTTTTACACGAAAAGCTTGGTGCAATAGAATCGAGGGGCGCAAGATCCAAAAAATATAACGAATACAAAAGAAAAACACTAAAAGACCTACACGAAATATATACCACAAAAGAAAAAGATTTAGATGGATATGTTTGTTTCTTCGATCAACTAAAAGGAAAAACTTTTGTTGCCATTGAAGGTGCAGAGACAGGAAATGATGAAATAGTTTTTAAAGATAATTGTGGTGGAATTTACGTTTTGTATCATTCACAAGATTGTTGCGAGCATGTATCTATCGAAGATGTTGTTGGCAATGTTGACGATTTATTAAATACTCCTCTTTTAGTGGCAGAAGAATCTACATCTTATGATCAAAATTTACACCGCGATGATTCATATACATGGACATTTTATAAATTGGCAACAATTAAAGGAAGTGTAGACATTAGATGGTATGGTAGTAGCAATGGTTATTATAGTGAACGGGTAGATTTTAGGGTGGACAAGCAACCAATAACAAATACCGAATACCTAAACAACAAAACAAAAGACATAAACAGTAAATTAATAGACATGTTATAATTGAGGGTAGTATATGGCTAACATGAGTTATTGCAGGTTTCATAACACGCTACAGGATCTAAACGATTGTTACGAAGCATTGTGTAATGAGGAAGAATTGAGTCAAGCAGAAGCTAAGGAAAGAGACAGACTAATTAAGCTATGTATTACAATTGCTAAAGAGTTTGGGGATGAAACTTTTGAATAAATCTCTAAAGTTTTTCAGCTAAGGTGACGATACTATACACAGAAGAAAAATTCAAAAGTTTTTTACCCAGAGTGGGTTGACAAGTTTTGAGATTTTTGCTAAAGTTATATACAGGAGACAGTTATGGCAATGAACTTTAAAACTTTTGAAGACTTTAATAAATGGAGAGTATCCAATAATATCAATATGTCACAAGAGGACATTAATAAGATTGCAGAATCGTTGGGCAAAACAGACAAGGCCTCCCTTGTACCGGAAGTTGTGCCCCAGAAAAAAGTGCAGTCAAATTGGATAGTTACCACGATAGCTCTAATACTTATCCTAATTGGTGGAGTAAAAACTACTAGTAAAGTGCTGAAATTGATGACGTAGATGTATAAATAGTGAACGAAAGACAGAGTTAAGAATTAGTAGCTCGTTTGGTGTGTTCTTCGATAAACACTAGGTGCTTGGTGAGTGGTGCCTAAGAGTGCGAGAGGAAGGAAGCAAGCGTTCGGATTTATTCGCACACACTCACTTTTTTCTTACGAAATTCCCCTACGAAAAATACCTAGACAAAAATTGTCCCGTGCTTGGCACGGATCTTGCAATAGCAATTATTGTGCCAATTCTATGGCACGTTTATTGCATAGGGAATTATCATGCCAATCCGTTGGCATATTATATGCAATAGCAAACATTATACCAATCCTATGGTATCTTATATGCAATATCATATAATATACCAAGATTATGGCACAATCTTTGCAAGTATTGTGTTCATAGTCTCAATAGTATATTCCATTGCCATAAGATCGGGATTACCCTGTAACTGAACAGGATCAAAATTCTTTAATGCCTGTATAGCCTTTTCCTCAGTATTAAACGATTGTGATCTAATACTAATCGATTTATCCAATTGTGCTACATACCGATCAACATAGTGATACACGTATCCTATCCTTTGACCGTTTCTATATACATCTATTCTATTTTCCGGTTCCATAAGTAAAATATCCCTTAAAAAAGTTTTCTTGTCAATTGTATAATCGACACGTTTTTAAAATTCTTGAGCACTATTTTTTGATTTATTGTGATTAGAATGAACGTTCATTCTATGCAAGATCCGTGCCAACCGATTTACGTGCAGGGTCACCGTGTTCCGATTTTCGAGTTAATCGGTTACTATTGTTTATCTTCTTATATGTAATATCGGCACGGTTTTCTGAAAACTTGAGCATTATTTGAAATTATTTTAATTATTTTTTTGCTAAAGTTTTTAAAGATTGGTGACGATAGTATATTCATAGGCAACAAACAAGTGAGGTAATATGGACACAAAACAGTATATAGAATTAATGGTAGAACGATTGCAAAATAACTTCCAATTGGTGGAAGATTTAACAATTGCTATTATTAGTGTTCACCAAAGTATTGAACGTGACAACAAGTGCTTTATGAACATTAGTTATCAAGATATAGAGACAATTAAAACGATTATCTGTCAATAGGAGTATAACGCAATGAATTACAGTAAATTAAAATTGAGTTTAGAGCAATATGGAAGAAACAGCCATTATGCTTATGTATCAGATAGCTTTAAACCTAACCTAAGACAAGATAAAAAGTATAGGCAATGGAAAAGACTATTAGACAAAGTAACACTAAAAGCAATGTCACCTAATGAACGGGCAATGTTAAATGCTATATTAGATGTTTCTATGATGGTTAAAAAGGAAATTTTTTGCTAAAGTTTTTAAAGATTGGTGACGATAGTATATTCATAGGCAACAAACAAGTGAGGTAATTATGCTTAGTATAGTTAATAACAAGGGAATCAAGTTTAATGTTATAGTGGTCAAAAGTGGTGAAAATTACGGTTTAAATGATGCATTGATCAATGATAGTGAACCACTAGTAGAATTTTATGATAGTAGGTTTACCAAAGGATTTACTCCAATTGGGCAATTTGTTTCTAGGTATAATCTTTCCACTATTCTTGAAGCTAATGAAAATTCTGGTATTGATCTGTTAGGATATATACCGGATTGGAAGATTAGTGCTGATAATGTTAAGCAAGTGAAAGAATATATTAAAAACATCTAAAGTTTTTGACAATAGGTGACGATAGTATATTCATAGGCAATAAACAAGTGAGGTAATATGGAAGCACAATTGATTTTCCTTAAACACAATGATCCTGAATTGATTAAAGCATGGTCAAATTTTCCTGATAAAGTAATGGAAAATAAGCAATATGGTGAAGTATTGCAATATGTAGGAACAGTATTGGAGCATGGTAAAGTTAGACACGAGTTTAGACATAGGGCAATTCCTACCACTAATGAACGGAAGTATTGGCATATTGCCGCAAGTGGTAATTTTACGCCACAATTGTTTATGTTGATCAAAAGTGCTCAAGAAAAATAAAAAAGTGACGATAGTATATTCATAGGCAACAAACAAGTGAGGTAATTATGAATCCTTTTGATAAACATCAAATTAAAATAGCAAAAGAGACATTAAAATTAAGTGATAGTGGTGCATTTATTCTTGGTGGAATGACTAAGCCTGAAGCAATCCTAATGCTTAAACAAAGTGGTCATAGTGTTACTCAAATTACCAATTTATTGGTTAAAAGTGGACATACTACAGAAGAGATACAAAAATTATTTGTTGCATCTTTTCATATTCGCTAAAGTTTTTGGCAATAGGTGACGATAGTATATTCATAGGCGATAAACAAGTGAGGTAATTATGGGCACTAGCAAAACACCAAAGTATAGACTTGAAATATCCGACAAAACTGGTATTCATACGCAAGCTTGGCACGGAAAAGCTACGGAAAATACTTTACAGTCATACTTAAACAAGTATATTGATAGTCTTAAACTTGGTGGAGTTAATGAACATATCAGTAAATCACTTGGGTTTATTCCCGTGCCTAATAGTGCAAAAATTATAGAACAAAAAACTGGTAATGTCAAAGTATCTTGGGATGCACCAATGTTTTTGATCTTTTAACTAAAGTTTTTGACAATAGATGACGATAGTATATTCATAGGCAATAAACAAGTGAGGTAATTATGAGACAAGAAACTGTAACTTATGATGTATTCAAGTTTAATGAACTTGATGAATCGACACAAAAGAAAGTATTGGAAAAATTCAGAGATTTTAATGTAGAACATGATTGGTATGAATTTACTATCGACGATTTTACAGAAAAGCTTAATAGCATGGGGTTTAATGATGTTGTGATTGGTTTTAGTGGTTTTTGGTCACCAGGTGATGGAGCAAGCTTTACTGTTAAATCTTGTGATATTGAAAAGCTTGTGGAAGCATTGAAAGAACGTAGTAACAATTATAGCACGTTTAAAAAGTATTTACCAAAGATTAGTGAACATATTGCACTATCGACTAGAACAGTAAATCATCATTATTCTCACGAAAGAACAAAAGTGATGGATCTTGATTGTAGTTTACCTAGTAATTGCAAAAGACTAAACAAGCTAGTAGATACTTTTCTTGCAGAAGTAGAAGAATTAAGACTAGACTTATGTAGAGAGATTTATCGTGTATTGGAGCAAGAATACTACTATCTTACAAGTGATGATGTTGTAAGAGAAAGTATTGATGCTAATGAATTTGAATTTCTAAAAGACGGCACGATTTACAGATAGTTATTGCCTGTTACTTCTCACTTATGATCCCTAGTGGTAATTTATCACTAGGGATCATTTTTTTTGCTAAAGTTTTTGGGAATAGGTGACGATAGTATATTCATAGGCGATAATAAAGGGTAACAGTATGAACAATGAATTGACAGAAAAATTAATAAACAAGTTAAATGAAGTAAGACAAGGATATTGGATACCGGCTTGTGGTGGAACAGAAACGCCATTTACTATACGTGGTGTAAGAGTATTGTATTGTTGGAATCCGGTAACAGGTAAACATGCCTATCTTAATGTAGATTCGGATATTATTATGACAGATCAAGAATTTTTTGCATTGTCTAATGGATAAAGCTAAAGTTTTTGAAAATAATGACGATATTATATTCATAAGGAGAAACAAATTATGTTACTGAGAGATATTAAAAACAAAGAATTGCATGATCTAATAATTAATACCGCACTAGGTGAACTTTTCACTGAACATAGTGGTATTAAAACTTATGAAGCATTGTGTGATCATAGGTTTTTGGATGAAGATGTATTGTGGGAACCGTTCGAGTATTATGAACCGGAAGGAATGTTGGAATTGGTTGATAATTTGATTTATTCATTGGTAAATTTTGCAGATAGAGTTAAAAAACTGTAAAGTTTTTGAAAATAATGACGATATTATATTCATAAGGAGAAACAAGTTATGAGTGATTTTCGACGTGACGAATACTTGAATGATATTGATGATATTATTAATGATGCAATTGATGCTTGTGGAGTAAAAACACAAGAACAATTTGAGGAAAATAGAACAGAAGTTATTGATCATATCACTGAATCGATTGGATCATCTTGTTGGCTAATTTATACGGGAAGATCCCTTGCATTACTACAATTTACTAATAACCGTGATGCTTATACTGATCATGGTGTAGAACTAAACACCGATAACGGCTTTGATGATATTGTATCACAAGTAGCTTATTATGCAATGTATGAAGATACTATGGGCACGATTGATAGTATTGTTGAAGAATTGCCTGTAGATAATGATGAATTGGAAGCACAAGAAAAGTGGGATAAAGACAATATATTGAATAAGGAATAATATGATTAAGCTTAGTGAAGAGCAAGCAATTAAAATTTTGCAAGCTATGATAGAACAGGATAAAGCACGAGTAGATAGAGCAGTAAAACAAAAAAATAGCAGAAAAGCTTTTAGATTGAAAAGAGATTTAACTAAGCTTGAAAAACTACTCAAGTTTACCGACAAGTGATCCGATATAATACAATATAAGGATAAAGAACATGCAAAGAATAGTAAACCATAATGCATATAGTGACCTATATTTTGAACTTAAACAACGTAGGGATGAAATACATGCATACCTTGTAGAAAAGATGAAACAGTTTAATGATGTTGGCACGTTTCACTTGGTAGATCCCGATGATTATTATCACAAATTGCAAGAGCAGATATTACTCGACAAACAATTAAAAGAACTTGAGACAAAAGTTTTAAATTAATACTAAAGTTTTTGATAATAGGTGACGATAGTATATTTGTAAGTTAATAACAGGAGATTTAATATGCCTAATCATTGCAATAATACAGTAACAATTTCAGGAAAAACTGAAGACGTTAAAAAAGTATTGTCGATTGTTTCAACAAAAGATAATCCTTTTGATTTTGATGCTATCGTGCCCTATCCCAAAAAATTTAAGGATCAAGATCAATTCGCTAATGATTATGAAGCCAAGCACGGGTTTCAAGAAAGAATAAAAAATAACATTGTGGATGGATATAATAATGGTGGATATGATTGGTGTGTAAGTAATTGGGGAACCAAGTGGAATAGTTATGATCATAGCAACGATCAATTTGATGTTGTGGAAAGTGGTGATCATACTACAGCTACACTTTCTTTTTTGACAGCATGGAGTCCACCAATTGGAGTAATGGAACAATTGGTAGAATTGTTTCCTGATCTGGACATAACTTTAGAATACCATGAATTGGGCATGAATTATCGTGGTCAATTTGATGGAGATTCTGGGGATCAATCGTGGGAAATAACCGATGATGACTTGGCAGAATTGGGTTATGATGATATAATCGAAGATGAAGATGAAGATGAGGAGCAAGAAACGGTTTAATTGCATGAAACTTGAATTTAACACGAAGTATAGCAAGAATGTTGATGTTGCTGATCTAGAAAAGCAAGGGATCTTTATTACTCCACCAATGGGAAGTGATACGGATTACCTTTTCAAGATACAAATTGCCGACAATCAAGCTATTGTTGGGTTTCCTAAGTTTACAACCATTGGAATAGGTTTTCTTAGGGAAGATAAAGACTGGAATACTAATCTTCCCTATCAGTGTGATGCTGAAACAATCTATGAACATATAAAGATTAATAAGGGATGTAAGGTTAGAAAAGCGACATGCATTAAAGCTATTAAGATGATACAAGATGCTGCAAAGTTTTTGATGGAGAAAAATTGATATGGCAAAACAAGTAAAACAAGGAAAAGAAACTAAAACAGATAATAGCTTGGTGATTAATGAATTGATGACCTTGCCTAGCATTATACTAGCCTTGATTGGAGCAAGTAGGAACCAAAGAATTAGTAAGAAACTACTAGAAGAACGATTGGTTAGGTTTTCTATACGTGATGTTGATGAAGCCATAACCTTTTTACAATATAAAGGGTTAATAATGACCGATGATTTTAAGCCTAATGGTGACTATACTGTATATCCTACATTTTAAAATAATTTCAAAAGTTTTATGGTCAGAGTGACGGCACAAGTTAGGTTAAAAATTTCAAAAGTTTTATGGTCAGAGTGACCTATCGACATTTTGAAAAAAATTCTAAAGTTTTAAATTGAGAATGACGATAGTATATAATAGAACCAATAAAGTGAGGTAATTATGGAAATTGGGGATATTGACAAGGAACTTGGGGAACTTATGCGGGATGTTGTGCTTGGTGATTTTCGTGTGCAACTATTCTATAGAGGAACCGATAACATAGGGTATAGATTCTTTGATTGTGGGGAAGTGATTTTTGAAGGAACCGATTATGGGTCTTCCCGTATGGAGTGTGTAGATAGTGACTCTAGTGTATTGGGATTGTTGGGGTTTCTTTCTATGCAATATGGTGATTGTGATCGAGACTATTTTACCAATTATACTGAACGGCAATTGGAATGGATGACAGATAGAGCAGAAGACTTAAAAGCAGAGTTATATGCACTTGAAGATGAATCGGGAAATTTTGTAGGCGAACTACGAGATTCCCCTACGAAAAACTCGTAGGTAATTCCCCTACGAAATTTTCGTAGGCGAGTAGGTAAAACTCGTATGGCACGAATTTTGCAATAGCAAGGATCGTGCCAAGTTAGGGCACGGATCTTGCATGGTGGATCGTTGGCATGGTATTTGATAAAGCAAGGATCGTGCCTATTGATCGGCACGGATCTTGCATAGTCTATAATTGGCATAATTTTTGCATAATCCTAAAAATTTTACATAATTGTTAAACCTATGAAAAAACTTTCTTTCATGCCTGTTATATCGGATCGCCTATTTAAAAACTTGAGCACTATTTTAAGCAAGCAAGAATCGTGCCAAGTTTAACCGTATGCAAGAATCGTGCCATACGAATTTTTTGCAGGGTCGCCGTCTTTCCCGCTACTTTGTAGCCTTTCCCTTGTGCCCTTTCTCTTATAGTATAATATCGGCACGGGATCGAAAAAACTTGAGAGAAAAAACAAGAAAAAAACTTTTTTCTTTTTTCTTTTTTGCTCAAGTTATCCGAGAAAGGGATCGATAGTAATATCATAGGCGATAACAAAGGGTAACAGTATGAAAGAACATGTAACAAGCTTAGAAGTGATCTTGATAGTCTTAAAACAGGTTAGACAAGATCCAGCATATAGGGCAAGCAAGGGATCAATCAATCGGGTTAATCTGTTAATGGATAAAGTAGAAAGATCCTTTTCTAATCCCTTAACTAGTGATAACATTGATCAAATAAGTGGCGATCTATGTGAAGTTATTGATCTTTTGAGAAAAGAGAAAGAAAGATCAAAAAACTTCTAAAGTTTTATAGAAAAGGGATCGATAGTAATATCATAGGCGATAACTTAACAAAGGGTAACAATATGATAAAGACAGAACATAAAGAGATTATCGAAAGATTAGCACGGATCTTGAGCACTAAAGAACAGGTAACACAAGCAAGCATGATCGAAAGGGTTAAATCCTACTTTCCTGAATATAGAGAATTGAGCGATCAAGCAATTAAAGAAAACTTTTTTTCTAGTGCTTTTTTTGCTCAAGTTTTATAAGAAAGTGATCGATAGTAATATCATAGGCGATAACTTAACAAAGGGTAACAATATGAAAAGAGTAAATAACGGTAATAGTATGATCTTTGATGCGGTAAACGGTCAAGTTTTAGTAAGCTACGAAACAAAGGTAGCACTATTTGATCCAGCCACTAAAACACTGTTTAAAACTGCTAAAAAGTGGAGTGTAACCACTAGTAAACATGTAAATCAGTTTATTAAATCGGTTAATCCTGTTACAATTGAGGAAAAGGATCAAGCTTTTTTTGATTCTATTCAGGTTACTTTCTAAGGGTAACAATATGAACAAAACAAGAAAAGCACTTGAGGAACTAAAGGATCTAATAATGTTAGTTGAATGTATTAGATCCGAGTTAAACGGGTTACATGGTAACGAGTTTAACACGTTCAACCAATTGACTAGCGATCTAGTTGAGACACAAGCAAGGATCAACCAATTGAGCAAAAAACACGGGATCGATCTTTCTTGTGTCACTGTATAAAGAACTAGAAAAGGGTTATAGTATGTTATCAGATAAAGAACTAAAGGAAGTTAGGGATCATTATATAGCTTGTGCACTATGGGCAAGTAATGACGATAGATCCGATCATGACGTGCCACTAGATCGGGATTATACGATCTTTGATGTTGATCCCGATAGCTTGCACGGGTTAAACGCTATGATCCTAAAGTTTATCGACTCAATAGGGATCAAGCTTAACGAGTATTTAACCGATCATAACCTTGAACAGTTAGGGCATGATCTTTTTTTGACTCAAAACGGGCACGGATCGGGATTCTGGGATCGGAAATACTCAGATCCCGATCTAGGTAATTTTCTTAGTGATAAAGCTCATTTAATCGGTGAATGTTTACCCTATGTTAATGATAGCGGGTTAATATCTTTCTATATTCCTTTCTAGCCTTGTTACCTATTGTTACCCTAGCACGGGATCAAAAAAAAATTTTGATCCCGTGCTTTTTTGCTCAAGTTATCCGAGAAAGTGATCGATAGTAATATCATAGGCGATAACACAAGGTAACAAAGGGTAACAATATGAGAAAGATCGAAGCTAAAAAAATTAATCAAATAGTTGAGGAACTAGGGCAAGCAATCGAAGCAAGGAACGGGATCAAGATCATAGAACTAGCGATCAAGCTTTATAACGAATTTAAAGCAACTAAAGGATCAATGTCAGTAAGATAACACAAGGTAACAAAGGGTAACAATATGAACGGGCAAGCAATAGAAACAAGCATAGAAAAGATCCCTAGTGCCAAGATCGGCACGTTGATCGATCTACTTAATCACTTTGAAGCTTTAAACGTGCCTAAACTTTCCACTAGTGCCAAGTTTAAACGGTTTACTAGTGCACTATTAAAGAGTTATGATCAAGCAAGCTTGATCGGCTTGTCAACCAATAGGGATCGGCTTGATCTGATTATGCCCGATCTTGTGGTATCCCTTGCCCTTGTGGATAACGTGCCACTAGTGATCCGATCTAGTAAATTATTTAAGCTTTAAGGGTAAAAACTTCTAAAGTTTTATAGAAAAGGGATCGATAGTAATATCATAGGCGATAACTTAACAAAGGGTAACAATATGTTAGAACTATTTGAACTATATGATCAAGCGAGAAAGGAAAAGTTTTATAGAATCACTGAGGAACAAAACGGATCAAGGGTAAAGCTTGAACTAGTAACAGAGTAAAACAATATAAAGGGGTTAAACTATGGATCGCATAATTGGCAAGCTTGAACAGGTAGAACAGGATCGGATCGTGGTTAATGGGGTTACATACAAGATCAAGATCCCTTGTGATTCCCTTGATCGCTTGTTTGCTCAATTGTTTGAATTGGTAGCAATCGAAGCAACGGGATCGGATTGTCTCACTATATTGATCGGTAAAGAACCAACAAAACACTAAAACGAATAAAAACAAAAGGTTAAACATAAGTATATGAAAACATTAGAATATATCCTTCCGGCTTATTTTGCTAGTTATCTGATTAATGGGGATCATAGTGGATTGACTGAACAGGAAAAGGAAAAGATCGATCTATTCCTTGAACGGGAAAAGATAACGATCTTAACTTGTGGCGATCAATCTTTCTTTTCATGGTCTAATGATCTTGATACACTTGGATCGAATTGCTTAGAGTTTACAGCTATTGAAAGGAACTGACAAGCATGAAAGAACTAGAACAGGCACAAAAAACAGTTAAGAACATAAAGCAAGGGATCAAGGTATTTAAAAAGCTTGTGAAGTTTATCAAGCTAATGACATAAAAGGAACATGAAAGGAACATAGAACAGGGTAAAAAGTGGATCAAAACACAAGGAAAGGCCTACTATACCCGATCTAATCTTTTCAGGCACTTAGCTATATGCAAGAATCGTGCCAATTGTTAAAAATACCTTTTTTTCGTTATTTTGCCGAGTGAAGCGAGAGGCCTTCCCGTTCGCTTGTGCCCTTGCTTGCCCGTGCATTGCCTAACATAACCGGATCGGCTTGTCAAGTGAAAAGATCGGGATCATGCTTTTTTGAGCTTGTCAAGTAAAAAATTGCAAGCAAGATCCGTACCAAGAGAGAAAGGCCTCAACCACACAAATAGTCAAATAATTTCAAAGGGTTACCCATAACTAGCTGAAACTCTTACAAGAAAAATAGTTTGGCAGGCCTTTTGCAATAATGCAAGATCCGTGCCAACTTTTCGCCTATACTCAATAGAATGAACGTTCGTTCTAGTGGTGCCCTATGGTAGCTGAAAGGGTATGCAAGAATCGTGCCAAGTGTAAAAAAGGCCTCTCTCTCCTAGAATGAACGTTCATTCTATTTTATTCATATATGACTAGAATGAACGTTCGTTCTAGTCATATATGCTTATGCAAGAATCGTGCCAACCAATTTACGCGCAGGGTCGCCGTCTTTCCTGGTAGTGTCTACCCATGATATAAGTATCGACACGGGATCGAAAAAACTTGATAGTTTTTTCGATCTTTTTTCAATTATTTTGATTAATATAATCGGGGTTTATTTCCCTACCTTGTGAGAGTTTAACCGGATATTGTGGAGCATTGGATCGGTATTCCTTGATCCTTTCCCTTGCTTCTCTGAAACTAGTTTCAAAACATTCATATTCATAGCCTTGCCCGTAATTTACTGAAATTTTATAACCATATATGAATTTATTGATCTTTTTTGCCATAATGTTGATCCCTTGTTTCAATTGCCTATGATAAAAGTATCGACACGGGATCGGGAAAACTTGAAGAGTATTTTATAGAATGAACGTTCGTTTTCTTAAGGGAAGGCCTTTTTTCCCCCCATTGGCACGGATCTTGCATCTAAACTTTTTTCTTTTTTCCTCTTTTTTCGCTCAAGTTTTAACGTATAATGATCGATAGTAATATCATAGGCGATAACTTAACAAAGGGTAATAATATGACACAAGAAACTAAAAACTATTTTGCAGGATGTTCACTTGATAATGTTCGGGCACGTTATAAGGATCTAGCTATGATGTATCATCCTGATCGGGGTTTACCTACTAGCGATCTAAGGATCATGCAAATTGTAAACGATCAATATCATGCTTTTTTGAAAGGGTTAGACGGTCAACAATTCGAGAAACGATCCACTAATCCCAATAGCACGGAAAAGGAGTTTTACACGTTCCGATATAACTGGAAAGAAGAGGAAAAGATCCGAGAAAAGATCGATCAAGTTATCGGCTTGAAGCTTGAAAACATTACCTTAGAAGTAAATGGATCTTGGATATGGATATCAGGCACAAGCAAGGATCAGGCTAATCTATTCAATCGGCACGGCTTAGGGTTCAAGTTTTCTGGTGAGCATCTTAGATGGTATTGGCATAAACAGATCAATTCCCCATTTAAGCACAAGCGCACGGGTTTAAGTTATGATGATATTAAACGTATGCACGGATCAGAAACAATCGAACACGATAGGAATAGACAGTTAAATTAACGAAGTAAATTAGGCACTTAGAGATAACCCCTTGAAATATAGGGGTTTTCTCTTTTGAAGGCCTTCCCTTAGAGAATGAACGTTCATTCTACCCACTAGAAAAAATAACAAAGAAAGAAAAAATTTTGATTCAGATCCTAAGCTTTTTTCACCTATTGATCGATAGTATACTCATAGGCGATAACAAAGGGTAACAATATGATACAGATTAAAAACATAGTGATCGGAGTAACAGTAGGTAGCTTGTCAGTATTCCCTATCTTGTTTACCCTTGTTTAATAAGTGGAGCATCGAACACCATGAAAAAATTAAATGTTAAAGTGACAGTAAAACAAGATCAAAGGGTATCCGTGCAAGGTAAGATTATTACCCTTAGAAAAGGGATTCGGTATACACTGGCACAAGTAGGATCAACGTGCTTAATTGAACTAGCTGAAAACGTATATACAAGGGTAAAGCCTAGTAACTTGATAGCGGTATCGGCACAAGTAGAGCAGAGATAAAGAAAAAAATAATTAAAAGGCCTCAAGTTTTATAGAAAAGTGATCGATAGTATACTCATAGGCAATAACAAAGGGCAACAATATGAACACAGAAAATTTAACAGATACACAATACGAACTATTAAGAATAACCGTTCAATTGAAACTATTAGCAGAAAAGAGAGAGTTTTTTCTAGCTGAATTAGAAAAGATTGAAAGGGAGTGTATGAAGGAAGAAAAGAATCTTGATAATTTGATCGAATCAGTGTTTAAGTAAGAAAACCAAGGGGTTATAATTAAGTAGCTGAAAAGATAAGGGGAAAGGAGGGAAGGAGGGAAGGAGGGAAGGAGGGAAGGCCTCCCCGTAAGCAAACACCGTGCCAACCACTAAACGGCACGATCTTTGCTAGGAACGAACACTCATTCTATAGGCACTAGGGACAGTGCTTTGCAAGATCCGTGCCAAGCGATTCCTGACGTTCTTAGGTTTTAGGTACCATCCAGGGGTTATCCTTTCCAGGTTGGTTGGGAACCCTGTGCGAGTTTGTTATACATTTGACTTGACATAAAATGGGGGATGGGGTAAACTTAGAAAAAGGTGCGTGAAGTACCTAGCCCCAAAATTTTTTCGGGCAAAAATTCATAAAAAGGGTCATTATGAAAAATGATACTACTGTCGAAGAAATTTGGAAAATAATTGAAGAGTTTCCTAACTACTCGGTTTCCAATATGGGTCGTGTCAGAAATAATACGACCAACAAAATTTTATGTGGGTTGGCAATATATTCTGGAAGACCATATCGTACATACGCACAGAGTAAGGGCATAGGAGATAATACGAGTGTTACATATATGGTGGAGCTTTGGGGTAAGGACGTTTTTGGTCGAATGATCAAACGACGTTTTGTAATTGCCAGATTAGTATTGATGTTGTTTGTCGGTCCACCACCAAAAAATAAACCTTTTGCACTACATAAAAATGATATCAAATACGACAATAGAGTAGAAAATTTATATTGGGGGGATGCTAACGAAAATCGAAATGACGCTATTAAAAATGGTAAATTTTATCGCCACAACATTATTGCAACTCACACACTAACGCAAGAAGTCCGACAATTTAGTGGTGCATTGGAAGCAAGTTTATATGTTTTTGGTCATACTAAAAATAGTAGTAATATTATAGAATGCCTAAAAGGAAAGCGAAAACGAGCTGGAAGTTGGACTTTTCGTTTAGCTGAAACAGAAAGAACAATTTTTGACGATTAATTATAATACATGAGTAAAAGAGAAGATTATATTTCTTGGGACGATTATTTTATGGGAGTTGCAGTATTGGCATCCCAACGAAGTAAAGATCCCAGCACCCAAGTTGGGGCGTGTATTGTGACCCCAGACAAAAAGATTGTTGGTGTTGGATATAACGGATTCCCTAACACAAAGCCCGGACTTGATGCAGATGAAATTCTACCTTGGGGCAAAGGTGCACAATCAGAATTAGAAAACAAATATTTGTACGTTGTTCATGCGGAACCTAATGCCATTTTAAATGCTAATGGTAAGGTTGATGGTTGTGTCATGTATCTAACATGGTTTCCTTGTGCTGATTGTAGTAAATATATTATTCAATCGGGCATTAAAAAGCTAATTTATTTACACGAACATGCTACGGAACGTTATGCAACGAGTATGAAAGCTGCAAAGATTATGTTGGATTTAGCTGGAGTTAAATACGAAAAATTCATAGCAAAACAAAAACACTTGACAATTAATTTTGAATAATCTAGGATAATATTATGAGACACGAAAATGAACTAAGACATACACTCATGCAAATTTTTAATAAGTATGGTGTAGATTCACAGACTAATACCCCAGACTATGTTTTGGCTGAACTTATTGTGGGTCAACTCAAAGAGTTGGCAGCACAACAACCTCCCCCAGAACCAATTCAACTTTCCACACCAACAAAAGTAAAGCCTGATGGGTGGAGCCTATAGCATGACACTTTCTAAAAATAGTGATCAGGTTAAATTTCCCATTTATGCCGAGCGCATAGGAACAACCAACACATACAAACTTTGGGGTTGGACTGACAATGGCGATTGGTCGTTTGTTGTTGTCGAGCTGTCGGATGAAATTTATAATAGAATTATTCGGAGGTGTTCAGCATGTGGCGCATGAATGTCGGTGATCTAATCAAAGAGCTTCAAAAATACGATCCAAATCTTCCTGTTGTGATTCCTGTCAACTCAAAGGGAATTCCAAGGACACAAATTGTACATCAAGTTGACTCTGTTAGTGTTGTTAATGGGGAACCCATCTCTGGCAAATTTCTTGTAAGAGACGCATATAAAGAGTCAGAAAAACGATTAGATGAAGTTGAACTTTTGATGTTACGAGGATTTTAGGTGGGTAGGGGCTGTTTTTGCTGTTTCCTGGCACGAAGAAGACACTGAAGTAGAACAGCGTCAAGTGTCTTCGCCCACCTTCTTTTTTGGGAATGTTTATGTCGGATATAAATGATGAGTTGGTTCGGATCACTAAAACCCACTTTTTAAATGATTTCCAAATGTGGAAATCCATGAACCCACAAGTATCTGATATTGAAATTGTAATGCAGAATTTTAATCTGCAAATCCTAACACAATTTCTATTAATTGAACAATTAATGTCATTGACAAATCTCCTAAGACAAGATAAGATTTCATTAGATAGTATGAAATCTACTTTGCAGGAGATGCTATGATACCAGTAATTGCGAAACTACGTGAATCCATAGATCAATTAGAACTTAGTATTCAACAGTCCCGCATAAAGATAAATGATCCCACTATCCTGGCTCACCTCGACCAATACAACAAGATCGTAGAAAAGCAGCGTGATTTAACCAACAATCTACAGGTATTGGTAACAGAACCACAAAAGAACTTAAATGAAATTGCTCGTGTTGTACGAGTTATCAATGGGTTATCTGAGATGATCAAACAAGATGCTAATGATATTTTGGGACAATTACAAAGGGGTGCTGCACAGTAAGTAGAGGATTTAACTAGGCCCTCTCATATAATGTATAATATTCTATACACTAACCACACTTAATGTATCATATAGTTTACATTACGCAACGGAGAACAAAATGCTAACAGACCAAAAACGTTACTATAACGCATATCAACAAGGGGTTTCGGATCAACAAGCGGGAATTCCCGCCAGATTAGAAATTTGCGAAGATAATATAGAATATGGGTTTTATATCAGAGGGCGACAAAGTACAAAATGTTTAGTTGTTCCTGAGCAACCAAAAAAGATTGTTGAGGAGTTGGCACCACCAATCAAGTTGGATATATGATATTTCTTCTTAAAAGTTTAGGTAATTCACTTTTAACTATATCAATTTGTTTGGTTTTGATATATACTCTTCTTGTGTGGATGGAGATTATTGCACCAATTAGTTTAACCATATTCTGCGGATAGTCTATGATGTCATTTTTAATTTTCATTGCATTCTTTCTTATCGGTATGCGAATCGCAGCTTATATGGGAACCCAAGCAATGTTGAATGGAAGACTAACACTACAGGGTGTGTTAATCACTGGTTCAGTAGCACCAAATCAAGCATGGGCACAAGTTGAACAAAATGGACAACACCAAATTCGTGTTAAGGTCGAACGACAATTTTTAGGTGATGCCTCTTACGAAGAATTTTATAATGCAGTATCAATGAAACCAAAACCCACTGTTATTTTTACGGGCAAATTGGTTGCAGATGAAAACGATCAACGGTTTTTCTTGGCTGACGGATTTAAGATTGTTGGGGAAAAATAGTTGAAGTAGTAGATAGTTTGTTTTAATCATTAATGTTGGAGTAATATATGAATCGTTTGTTGGTAGCAGGTTTGGTTGGTGCAGTTCTTGGTCTGGCAACACATGCAAGTGTTGTTCATCGCGGGGATCTTAATGCACTGGTTAATAAGATCCTTGGAGCTAGGGATACTGTTTCTGTGGATAGCCCACAATTTTGCGAAGCTCTCAAAGGTCGCAAAACTATGTTTCGTCTTCGTGCTCAATCGGACATCGAAGTTCTTATCCCAGCCTCTAGTGAAGAAGAGGCAAAGCTTATGTTGATGATGCGTTACGCACTACTCAATAAGCAAGATGTTAAGGAACGTCTTGATGAGGTTAATGTTGAGGGTTGTCCTGGAACTGGTCTTGCTGATGAGCCTGTCGTTGAAGATAAGCCTGAATTGGAAAATGATGAAGTTGTTGAACCCCAGGAGTAACTGATGCCAAACGTTATTATTAATAAAACGCCAAAAACTATAAAGGAAAGGATACTTATTTGGTTGGTTGTAACTATATTGGCATCTAGTATTGGTGGATTAATGCTAATGCTTATTTGGAACTTTGCTTTTGTTAGTATGTTTGCAGCCCTACCAACCTTATCGTTTATGCAATCTGTTGTTATATACGCATTGCTTAAAATTTTATTCTAATTTTATACCCTATAGGACATAATTTCATTTTATACCCTATAGGGTATAATTTATCCATTTACATATCCAATTATACCCGATTGGGTTTTAAAGTACGTCGCGATATTTAATATCAGCCCTACGACAAAGTTCTTTTTGTACGATAGTAATTAAATCATACATCTTTGTGGACATTTCTGGCTGCACGATACCTAAAATTTCGTATCGCTCGTTGGGCATATCATAAAAACCGTAAAAATTTTTATGTTCTAAGCTGTGTGAATAATTGATGGGAATTGTTGCCCACGGCAAATCATCTTCCAAGCTATTGTGAATGCCAATAATTTTAATTTGTGCGATTGGATGAAACTGCGTATCTAGTAATCGTGGATTGTGTGCGGTACAGATAAATGGATAGATTTGATTAAAGTTTCCTCGCTGTTTCCATAGATGTTTGTGATCTAAATTAAATATCCGTAGAATCTGATTAAAGATGCTCATAGCACATCAAGTTGTGAATCATATTTGCTATAAACCATTCGCACAAATTCTTCAGGTGTCCCATATTCCATAAAGCCACCAAATTTAAACTGCACTGGATTTTCTGATCCGAGGTTAATAATTGTGCCCCAGAGATAGCCCATATTTGGCATCATCATTGTTACGCCAATATTTTGCTCTGGACTCAAACGATAAATTTTATCTTCAAAATAAATTCCCTGGACAGTAATTATCGGATCATCGGTAGCTAACATGATCCCATATGCAAATACATGAGAGTACCGTTGCGGTCTAACCAAACAAAAATTTGGTCCCGCATCAATAAACAGCCCACTATCTACATATTTTTCAACTGTCTTTTTCTTTAACATAATTCTCCTATAAAAGATCAGATAAGGATTTTTCTGCTTGTTTGCATTTATCACAAACAAATTCACCAACTGGTTGTCCCTGCACAAACGTTCCAGTCTCGTTTGGGCGATTCCAATTTGGTGCATATTCGACTTTGGACGACTCGAACCAATTTCTTGATTTGCATCTACAGCAAGTTACTACAAAAACTGGATGATCTATTCTATCGTTGTCCATATATTCACTTTACCATAAGAGCGATCTGGTTACAATAGCTCTTTTCAAAGCTATTACAATAAAGTTGTATACTTCTTTTGAGTGATTTGATACAACTCTTTATCCTGTTTGAACTTGTTCCGCCGTTTAATTTCTTCGTCATGTCTCCAAAAATTTGGGTCGGTTGGTTCCAAAACAAGCGTCCTGTTTTTAATCTTACCACGAACTTTTTGTCCGATCAGATTATCTGCAACATAGGGTATGTCCATTAAGTCTACTTGTGCCTCTAGTGTTACTCTCACAAACGAGGATCGTTGGGGATAAGACATCTCCTCGATTGCTGACAACTTCAAAATGTTGTCACAATCTTTTTTAACTTTATAGTCTAAGAATTTCCCGCTTATCGACGTAAACTCTACACCAAAAATAGCAAAAATCACATCTGGGTTAGTGGCATCATACTTAGTGTATGTGACTAACCCCTCATCAAATACCAGATAAGATTTTGTATTATTTGTGTCCCAAATTAAGGAATCAAAGGATTTTCCCATACTTATCCTCTAAGTCAAGTTGTCGGCGAATCAGCTTCCAAGGCTCGCCTGGTGCATAGCACTTATCACAAATATAGATAAACTTATCGTCCTTGTCGTTGACTTTATATACAGTACCGCCAAGTCCACCGTTTAGCACATAGTTCAACAAGTCCAAGTCATCAAGCTGGGGTGACCAAGAACATTTATCACAACACTTTTTATTCACAGCAACACTCGCATCAACTCTTCCATATTACGTCTAACAACCCACGCACGACAATACGGGCAGCAAGTCTCGACATCCATTATCTTCATGTGTTTATAAGATTGGTTTTCGTCCATTACTTGAGACAGAAAGGTTTCTTCGGTTTCAAATACCCCAGCTTTAAGGGGAAGACAACACAATGACATTTCTACCAGTATACCATAACATCTATCAAAGTGCACGACTTCTTTACCACATATGTGTAGGTGTTCGTCGGCAATTTTGATTCGTTTTAGTGGAGTTGCCATTAGCAATCATTATAAGAGAAGGCCTTCTTTCCCCTTTCCCTTTTCCCTTTCTTTCTTTTTATTTCAACTATACCACACCCCACCAGCTCCAGGCAAGATTTCTCATACACGGTTTCGGAAATAAAGTGGAGGACAAATTTTTTTTTTTGGACAGAGAGGCCTCTTCTCGCCTAAGGGGTTTTTGATAAAATACGTATAAATTCCTGATTTTATTCAATTTTTTGCGATTTTTTGAAGATTTTTGCGTTTTTTATTGACTTTTGGCATAAATTTTGCAAAAATTGGTTAAAATCCGCTAAAGAGTGGGTATAAGAAACCTTAGACATGTTCAGGGGATACGAGTGATCGGGTCTAATGATTTCAAGGAGTTATATGTCTTTTTCTAAATATGGCTACCTAGTTTTCAACAATCGGAACCATTATGAATATCGTTAAGAAGCATTTCTATGAGCTGACACCACAGGAACGTCGTGATCTTCGAAAGCTTACCGTTGAGGGTGTGAATGGTATGCGGGAGTTTTTGAAAGACCAACGGCAGAAGCCACATGTGTATATGGGATATGTGTTTCTACTCTACTCCAACAAGAAGCTGATCGCTTGGTCTGCGATCATTGAACCATCATGGTCGGGCAAAAGGCAAGTGTGGGTGTATGTGAAGCGGAAGTATCGAAGGGGTGGAATTGGAACCACTCTATTCAAGCTTGCAAAACGGAAAACGAAAAGATTTCATGTAAAGCCTTGGAATGAAACAGGATATCGATTTTTTAGGGCAAATAAAAAGCCGTTTCGTGCGTCAGTCTAGGCTGGGATAAGCATAGTAGCATTTTCCCTCATTTTAGGGTCTATAACTACCTGATATTATTGGGTGGTTTAGACCCATTTTTCTTGGCAGCTTGACATTTTGGGTCTACTTGGTGTATCCTTATGTGATGGACAGTTATGATGCGTGGCTGCAATACAAAGCTGAATGTTGTGGTTGTGACAAATGTGGTCGCGAAGACCACTTTGAAAAGCAATTGCCTGGTGACGAATTTGGTTATGACATTTTGTGCCGATTTTGTCACGACGATTGCAAGATGCTGTTGGAGTTGTATGGAGAGTTGTTATGAACACAAAAATATTGACAATGACCGCTTTTATGACCGCTTGTGTAATTGGTCATTTACACAAAGAAACCGCAGAGTTAAAGCCAACTAAAACAGACAAATTGCCGGTATTTTTGCCGATTCCAGAACCAACATATGAAGAGAAAAAGGCAAAACTTATTAGGGAGTTGTCTTTTGAGTTTGAAGTTGAAGAAAAGCTTATCTATGCCATGATTAAACAAGAAAGTCGTGGCAACCATAAAGCCGTTTCACGAAAGGGGGCAATTGGCTATATGCAGCTTATGCCCCGCACCGCTAAAGAGCTGGGAGTAGATCCACACGATCCATTTGATAATCTTAGGGGTGGTGTTAAGTATATCTCCAAACAGCTAAAGAAGTTTAAAGGGGATGTTAGGCTGGCATTAGCAGCATATAATGCCGGACCAGGTAATGTACAAAAATATGGAGGGATTCCACCTTTTAAGGAGACAAATCGCTACGTTTTGAATATAATGAATACATTGGAGGAAACTGTATGAGCATAGAAATATACGACTTTTATGAACATGGCGTTGTGTCTAGTTGTTGTGGGGCGCGAGTCATAATGATTGACATTTGTAGTGACTGTAAAGAGCACTGTGAAGCTGTAAAAGAAGAGGATGAAGAAAATGAGCAAAGTTAGAGAAGCAACTGTTTCCGAAATGGAACAACTTCCTGCACTAGTGCAGGATACCATTGAATATTATCAAATGCATTATAGTGATTATGTGGACGTTGACGTTATTATCGACGAAGACATTCCCCACTATCATGGGGATCGCTTTTTGACCGCTGCCATTCGCCTAAGAGATACCCGCGCAGCTAAAGATGCAGAGTGGGTGGTATTTTTGGACGAAGATGGTGATGCATATTTTAACCCGTTTGAGGATGTGGTTGATGAGCTAAATTATGTTGCTGATATGTGGAAATATATGTATTTTGATGTTGCGTCCAGACTAAGGGTGTGATAAGCTATTATTATGGTGGTTGAAGTTTAAATCTCTCGAATTTTAACCATCAGTATTCATAACATAACCTCCTGTTGGGGCTGGCGTTCTGCCAGCCCCTTTTTATTTGCTCCACTAAATAAATAAGTAATTAGAATACTGTGCCTCGAAGGTAATAAATGCCAGCAATTGTTAAACAATATCGCGACCTAGATTTGGATTTTTTAGCACATCCAATCAAGGAAGACATAATTCCATTAATTGGCGTTGATGCAGTCAAACGTGCAGTTAGGAATATTGTATTATTAAACAACTTTGAGGCACCATTTCAACCCTCAAAGGGCGGAAATGTTCCTGGCATGTTATTCGAGAACTTTGATCCCGTAACTGCAATAGAAATACAACAAAAAATTCTTTCAAACATTGCCCGATACGAAAAGCGAGCCAAAGACGTTTCTTGTAATGTAAGTCAAAGTGACGACGAAAATACGATTATAATTACTGTTAGGTTTAGTGTCGAGACGCAATTAGAACCAGTTACCGTACAAGTCTTTTTAGAAAGAGCAAGATAAAATGGCTAAGTTAAATTATACTAACATAGACTTTGAAGGACTTAAAAATAGTCTTAAAGATTTTCTTCGTTCACAATCACAATTTAATGATTATGACTTTGAAGCTTCTGGTCTAAACATTCTTATTGACGAGTTGGCGTACAACACCGCACTAAACGCATTTTATGCGAACATGGTTGCGAGTGAAATGTTTCTCGATTCTGCAATTAAACGAGCATCGGTCGTTTCTCGTGCAAAGCAACTTGGTTATACTCCACGATCTGTTCAGTCTGCACACGCATTTCTAAAATTACAATTTTTCCCACCAGATAGTCCTGTTAGTATTTCTATTCCAAAAGGACACAAGTTTGCAACATCAATTGATAGTGTATCATATTCATTTCAGGTAGCTCGAAATTATACATGTTTTCCTAATGGAGCTGGGCAATACATTATCGAAAACGTGGAAATTTATGAAGGCACTCCACTCACACACAGATTTACTGTGGATACTTCTCTTCCAGAAAAACAAAGATATATTATTCCAAACAAAAATGTGGATACAACCACATTAACTGTTCGCGTTCAAAAAAGCGCAACAAATAATGCCTTTGAAATTTTTTCGCTTCATCAAGATTTAAATGAACTGAATAGCGAATCTAAAGTTTATTTTCTTCAAGAAGTTGAAGGAGAAAAATTTGAATTAATTTTTGGTGATGGTGTTGTTGGAAAATCACTGGAGAACGGAAACGTAATTATTGTCGATTATGTTGTGTCGGCTGGACCTGCTGCAAATAAGGCAAAGCTGTTTACACAACCAGTTAAAATTGGTGGTTATGAGGGAACGATTATCACAACACAAGTTCCGGCATTTGGTGGTTTTGACATCGAAACTATAGATAGTATCAGAAAACTTGCGCCACTTAACTACGAAGCGCAAAATCGTGCTGTCACCAAATCGGACTACGAAACACTAATCAAAAAAGATTATCCAAAAATTGAATATGTTCGCGTTTGGGGTGGAGAAGAGAACGATCCTCCACAATATGGTCGAGTTTTTGCTTCTGTAAAACCAGCAGAAGGTACTGCACTATCTCTTTCAGAAAAACAATTTATTGTAAATGAGATTATTCGCAAACGAAACATCATTTCAATGGAAGTGTTGCTAGTAGAACCAGACTATATTCGTATTGTACCTACAGTTCGCGTTTTTTATAAGGGCAAACTGACGCTAAAGACAGCAGGACAAATTAGAGATGATGTAGTAGATAGCATCATAGATTTTAGAGAAAATGAACTAAACGGATTTGATGCTAAATTTAGGCTTAGTCGCTTAAACGCAGCAATTGATGCGAGTGATCCTTCAATATCTAGCAACCAAGTAAACGTAAAACTAAAGTATCGAATTGTACCGCCAATCAATATACCAACTTTAGTTAATATAAATTTTAATACTGAATTAGATAAGGGAGATGCAGCAAACGATGTATCTACTCTATCGTCTACATCATTTCAGTATCGTGGCTTGCCATCATATCTCGGAGATGATGGTAAAGGTGGAATTTACATCTATCGCATATTTGATAACCGAAAAGTAATCTTCGAGAGAGGAGTCGGAACAATCGATTATGCAACCGGAAAAATTCAAATTCCGCAACTTAGGGTTGAAGCTATTTCGTCGGGAGATGTGGTGGATTTGTTTGTCACTCCTAGTGTCAGTGATGTTACGCCTGTACGTAACCAAATCCTTTTAATTGATGATTCTGATATTAACGTAACAGTTGTGAACGAAGATTTATAAGATGAGTATTAAGAACAAAATATCTGCACTTGTTGAAAGACAATTGCCTGGATTTGTTCGCCAGGATCACCCTCGCTTTGTTGCGTTTCTGGAAGCATATTATGAGTGGATGGCGCAAGATGGTAATGCGGAAGAAAGACTAAAAACTCTTTTGGATAATCAGGACATCGATACCACACTTGATGAATTTGTGGAGTTTTTTAATCGAGAATTTTTACCACGAATTCCACAAGAAATTTTGGCAGATCGTCGGCAATTGTCCAAGCACATTAAAGAATATTATCGCGCACGAGGAACCGAAAAATCCTATCAACTATTGTTTAGAATTTTGTTTGATAGTGATGTTGAGTTTTATTATCCTCATGTTGACATACTACGCGCTTCGGACGGTAAGTGGCAACAAGATATTATTATTAAATCACAATCGATTTTGGGTAAAGGCGACCCTGCGCTATTAGAATCGCGCACAATTATCGGAAAAACTTCTGGTGCAACCGCTATAGTAGACAAAATAGTCAAATATTATAGTGGACCATATGAAATTTTTGAAATGTATTTGAACCGATCTTCGATGTTGGGAAATTTTGTTCCTAACGAAACCATATATTCAAAAGACGTTACTGGTGTTGAAGCTAGGATCTATCCAATTATAGTAGGAATAGATGTTACTTTTCCTGGTACGGGTGGATATAGTCCAGGTCAACTAATTTCAATTACAGGAGGAAGTGGTTTAGATGCTTCTGCCGAAATTGAAACTGTGACTGATATGGGTGAAGTTGCCACGGTTAGAATGTTAAATTTTGGTGTTGGTTATGATGTTGCCCCCACAGTAACATTTCCCCCAGCACCTAACATTGCATTAGGAAATGCAATTATTGGTGCTGTTGCTAGACCTGGTGGATATTACCTGAATCAAGATGGGCACATATCTTCTAGCAAACGAATACAAGATAGCTATTTCTATCAGCAATTTTCATATGTGCTGTATGTAGAAGAAAGTATTGAAAAGTATAGGGAAATAGTTAAGCAAATTATTCACCCAGCGGGCCTGATCTTGTTCGGAGGGCTTCGTTCAGTCAATCATATTGATTTAACTACACAAGTTCCTATATCTCGTACTTCTGGTAATGCTGCATCGTTTATTAGGTTAGAGCGTGTATCGCTACCCCCATTCCCACTCAACCCTTCTGGGGATGAATTTCGCTCATTTGTTGACAAAGGAATATTTCACGGAAATACTGTATATGGTGCTTCCGAAATCATGGATGTTCGTGTTAATACAGGAACACACCAGTCTGGTCTTCTTAGAATGGATATTAGGCTTGAAGAGGTTGTTCGAGAGGGGGCTACCGTATTTAAACTTGGACCATCTCTCCGTAGCCTCGAAAGAGACAAATTTAAAGCTCTTCCATCAGAAGGTTATAGCGTTCAATCTGTTCCTGGACCGCTACAACCCCCAAGCAGCATTATACCAGACCAAAATGTTATGTATGGGGCAAATATAAATTATTGGGATCAATATGGTAACCAGCAAATTGGTCATTTTGAGGATTGGGTAATACAGGATTTTGAGTTCTTTGCATACCGAAGAATTAATATTATGCCAGACCCCGTATTGAAAACAGAACCGTAAATTTACTGACTAAATACATTATATTAAGCTAGGACTACTAACATGACAGCAATTATTACAAATAATTTCCGATTTTTGAATGCAGAATGCTTCAAACGGGACTTTGCGTCGGTTTCCGAAAATCGCTATCTTTTCATTGGCAAAATTAAGCCTTGGACAAACGACACACAACCCCCGCTCCCACTAGACAGCGTAGAAGCCGAATATCGTGCATGGGACGATATGTTGGCACTAAAACGTATTGGCGACTCTACTGTTAGTAATGTCATTCCTAGAATTAATTGGGACGCTACAGGTGAAACTGTATATGTCCCATACGATAGTACAGACGTAAATCTTTTTAATCATCCAACTCCAGCCGAAGTTTCTGATGGTATTACCAATAGCTATACTCCCGGAAATTTCTATGTAATGACCGATGAGTATAATGTTTACAAATGTATTGATAACAACAATGGTGCTAAAAGTACCGTAAAACCTAGCGGTACAGGTACAGCCATATTCGAAACCCTTGATGGCTATAAGTGGAAATTCATGTATCAAATCAACTCAACCGAGTTGTTAAAATATTTTACAAACGATTGGATGCCAGTTAAAGTTTTAGATGCTAATGATGGTAGTTTCCAATGGGCTGTTCAGCAAGCTGCTGTTGCTGGAACAATTGATTTTGTCAAAGTAACAAACCAAGGTGCAGGTTACATATTTACCAATAACGATACTGCACAATCTGGTACACTCAACACAATTACTCTTGGTGGTAGTGCTGACGGAACAAATGATGTGTATAATGGTTCCACCATCTATATTACATCGGGAACTGGTTTGGGGCAAGTTCGTCAAATTGTAGATTATGATGGCGCAAGCAAAACTGCAACTGTTGCAACAAACTGGCTCACCATACCAGATAACACTAGTGTATACGAAATACTCCCAACAATCCAAATTGCAGGAAATGGCAGTGGAGCACAAGCTAAAGCTGTAGTACAAGCAAACAAAATTGTTAAAATTAACATGATTGCTCCAGGAAGTGGTTACACATTTGCATCGCTAAGTATTATTGGTGGTGGGGGAAGTGGAGCTAATGCATATCCAGTGCTTGCACCTAAAGGTGGACACGGTTCAAATGCTGTAAAAGAGTTGGGCGGATTTTTTGTAATGCTAAATGTGAAACTTGAATATAACGAAGGTTTGGGCGATTTCCCAATCACCAACGATTATCGTCGGTTGGGTATTATTGCAAACCTTCGAGATAGTGGAAACACATTGGCTACACTATCTACATATAGGGCTACTAGCAAATTGACATTAAGTGCTGCTGTAGGAACATTTCAACCAGACGAATTGATTGTTGCTGCTGCACCAAACTCTCCAACAGGAGTTGTAGTTGAAGTTACAGATTTGGGTGGCGGAAACGTAGAAGTGCACTATTATCAAGATTCAACTACTGGATTTGTTGCTTTTGGTTCTGGTCAAAACGTAACTGGCGGAACGTCGGGAGCAACTGCTACGACTAGTTCTGTTGCTGGACCTGAAGTGCTCCCGCGCAGCGGTGATATGATCTATGTTGAGCAACGTAGACCTATCATGCGAGCACCGGATCAATTAGAAGATATTAAACTAATTGTCGAATTCTAATTAGAAATGCTCAACTAAATAATTGTGTTGTTGAATTTATAGGATTTTAACAGATGCCTCCAGTAAATACATCGATAGCTCCGTATTTTGATACATACGACGAGAACAAAAAGTTCTATAGGATATTATTTCGTCCTGGCTACGCTGTACAAGCTCGTGAATTAACACAACTGCAAACTATTCTCCAAAAGCAAGTTGAGCGTTTTGGTAAACATATCTTTGAAGAAGGTGCAATGGTTATTCCTGGGCAAGTTAACCAGGATTTGCGCTATGCATATGTAATTGTAGAAAATAGTGATGCATCCACAATTGGTGACAATAACTGGCGCGTAAATACCCTCCACGGCAACTATCTCGTTGGGGGAACATCTGGTGCCAAAGCACAAGTTGTAAATTCGCTGCCCACCGCAGACAGTAACGGCAAGATTACACTCTTCATCAAATATGTTAGTGGCGGTAACTCTGGAACTAACCCACTATTCCTTCTGGGAGAAATACTAACAGCACAAGATCCTGGCGATGTGCCATTGGGTATGACTACACAGCCAGCCAATTCTGGTTCAACGCCTTGCGTTGGTGTTGGTGCTGCTGCTACAGTTAAACGTGGTGTATATTTTGTTCGCAACACGTTTGTATTGGTCGAAGATCAAGTGGTCATCATCAATCCATATGACGCAAACGTTTCTGCACGAGTTGGTTTTAATATCGTTGAATCTATCGTTAAAACTGAAGACGATCCAGACGAATTAAACGACAACGCACAAGGTTCACCAAATTTTGCAGCTCCGGGTGCACATCGTCTAAAAATTGATCTTGAGTTGACTGTTAAAGAATTGGAAACAATTGGAACAGACAACGAGCGAGACTTTTTGGAGTTGATGAGAATTAAAGACGGTCAACTTCAACTAAAAGTTATTGTAACCGACTATTCTGAGTTGGAAAAAACTTTAGCTCGTAGAACATTTGATGAAAGTGGTGATTACACAGTTCGACCATTTATTGCAAACATCATTCCGCACGAATCGGACAACACAAAACTGTTCGTTGACATAGATCCAGGTAAAGCTTATGTGCGTGGTTTTGAAATTGAAACTATTGCCAAGAAGCGTTTAGAACTAAACAAAGCCAGAACCACATCATTTCAAAATAACGCAACCATTCAAACAAGATTTGGTAACTACATTTTAATTGACAATGTTCATAAGCTTCCAGACATTAAGGGATATGTTAAAGTTGAGTTGCGAGATGGTCGAAATTCTGTAACTCCAGGTCCAGGACCAGCTCCAGGTGCAGCAGCAGGAAGTATTATTGGGTATGCTCGCTGCCGTGCAATGGACTATTTTTCTGGAAATCCTGGAACAACAGATTGTATATACAAACTGTCATTGTTTGACATTAAGATGAATGCAGGAAAAACCTTTGAACAGGTTCGAAGCATTCACGATGCAGGTGCTTCAGGATTTAATTGTAACGTATATCTCTCGCACGAACCGATGGAAGGTGCCATTGATATATCTGTAACAGCGGTAACAGGAAAAGGAACGTCTTGGGTTAGTAGACAATCTCAAGTTGTTAGGGCTGGCGATTGGCTATACATACCATCCGAAGATGAGTATGTGCAAGTAGATACAGTTAACTCGGACAGCAGTATTACAT
>ERZ1066130.156-NODE-156-length-36081-cov-13.950841_pt1 | contig 36081 bp, 30 predicted proteins | sample MGYA00382777_ERZ1066130 | MGnify/ENA primary metagenome ERZ1066130 (study PRJEB33369, sample SAMEA5778360) | biofilm metagenome | biome: Industrial cooling water; feature: Water cooling tower basin; material: Biofilm | place: United Arab Emirates | collected...
CTCGTAGCTCAGTTGGTAGAGCAATACACTTTTAATGTATGGGTCCTGGGTTCGAATCCCAGCGGGATCACTAAGGGGCGAACATCCGCCCCTTTTTCATTTCACACCTTATGTTTTCGCTCAATTTCGAAGGTGGCGAATCCATAAAACAACAAACAAAACCATCTGATTTGTGACCAATCCTGTGACCAATGCACATGAGGTATATTGGTCACAGAATCTTACGTAAGGTCTTTCGATTGATTTACTGCTCCGCTATGGAACGAGGTAACCTTAACTCATATTGTTATGAACCTCAATCAAAAATTCACCGTTCGCTTTTGGCTGAACAAAAGAAAAGTAAACAGCCATGGGCTTGTGCCTATATGGGCGCGTATCACCATTGATGGAAGGATTGCAGAGTGTTCTTCTATGAAACAAGTGATGCTTGAGTATTGGGATGCAGAAAACAATTGTGTTGCAAAGGAATGCCCAAGTGCCAAAGAGATCAACAAGCATCTTGTGTTGGTGGAAGCAGAAATCACGAAGCACTATAATGTATTGGCTGCTACCCAAGAGTATGTTACCCCTGAAGAGGTAAAAAAATCTTACAAAGGAATCAAACCTGAACAAAAGACTTTTCTTCAGGTGTTTGACCAATTCATGGAGCACATGGCCGATAAAGTGGAGGTAGGCGATATCAAGGCCACACGCTACAATCGATTCGACATATTAAAAGGCAAATGTGTTTCATTTCTGAAGCTCAAACTAAAAAAGTCGGACATCGAAGTCAGTGAAGCAAAACTTAACTTCATCACTGAGTTTCAGCAGTATTTACGGACGGTCGAAAAAATTGGCCATAACACCGCGATGAAGTATGCAAAGGACTTGAAGCAAGTAATGGAGTATGCTGTGACCCTGGAGTATGTGCCGTCCAATAAGTTTACAAATTTTAAGTGCACGTACAAACGGACTAAGCGGGAGTTTTTGGAAAGTGAAGAATTACAGGCTATGTATGAGAAACCTATGCCCGTGACTCGGTTGGAAGAGGTGCGTGACTGTTACATATTTGTTTGCTATACCGGTTACTCTTACTCCGATGCCGAAGCCTTGGGACCTGATCATATAGCTGTTGGAATTGATGGCCGCAAATGGATCATCCGGGATAGACAAAAAACGGATACGACAGAGAATATTCCATTGTTGCCCATTCCCCTGGAGATTATTGATAAATATAGAAATCATCCTTACTGTAAAGCCAATCGCAAACTGTTACCACTGAACAGCAATCAGCGCTACAATGGCTATCTAAAAGAAGTGGCAGATATATGTGGCATCAAAAAGAATCTTACCAGCCACACCGCTCGCCACACATTTGCTACCACTGTGCTGCTTACGAATGATGTGCCCATGGAGACTACGATGGAACTGTTAGGTCATACGGACATTCGAACTACTCAGATTTATGGAAAGATTGTTCAGAAGAAAATCAGCAAGGATATGGAACTTCTCAGGGCGAAAATGGCTCAAGGCGGCTCGCAATTACAACAAATTTCAACTTCACCATAGTTTGTATCTTTGATAAATTATTTTCACTTCGTATTGAGTTGATTAGCGCATGACCCTCTACATTAAAAATATGGTTTGCAACCGCTGCATTATGGTGGTTCGGCAGGAATTGGAGAAGCAAGGGTTTCATCCACAAAAGGTATCATTGGGAGAGGTTATCCTGGAAGAAAATCAACTTAATGAAGCGCAGTTAAGCCGCTTGGATACTTCCCTGGTTGCTTTGGGTTTCGAACGGATTGACGACCGCAAGGCGAGGCTGATTGAATCAGTCAAAAACCGGGTGATTCAAAAAATTCATCACGCAGACGCTGTCAACTTAAAATTCAATTGGTCGACAGTACTTGCCGAAGAATTGAAAGTGGACTATAATGCACTCAGCAGTCTCTTTTCTTCGGTAGAAGGCATCACGTTAGAACAATTCATTATCCGCCAGAAAATTGAACGCGTAAAGGAGTTGATATTCTATGATGAACTAAACTTCAGCGAAATTGCCAACCGTTTGGGCTATAGCAGCGTAGCTCATCTCTCAGCACAGTTTAAAAAAGTGACAGGTTTTACGCCTTCAGAGTTAAAGAAATCAAGAGATATTGACCAGAAGCGAAAACCTTTGGACAATATCAATTAACCCTGCCCCTAATTCTCTGCGATTTCATCAATGATGCTCTCGATCATAAGTTTGACATCGAACGTGTTTTCAATCCCTTTCAAGTATTCCTCTGGATTAGCCATAAGGCGGTGTTTGAAGTCAGCTATCAAGTCAACAAATTCCTTGTGAGACACTTTTGCTTTGGTTATTTTAAGATTCTTCAAATGAGGACTTAAGGCTTCCCTAAGCAACCTCTTCATTTCAATAGTATTCATATCCTATAAATACTTGGAAGAATGTCAAAAGCATGAATTCCTGCTTGAAAAATTCAGAAATTCTATAACTCTTTTCGGGTATAGTATAATACTTTCTGATGGGATGTAATCGATTTTTGTAGTTCAAAAGAGTAGAACATTGACAACGTCCAAAAACAGAACTCCAACAGTTAAACGCGAAACTTTTCCGGTATTGGAAATGACATGTGCAGCCTGTGCCGTAAGCGTGGAGTCTATTCTTAAGAAAGCTACTGGTGTGAAAGATGCAGGTGTGAATTTCGCTAACCAATCAGCGTGGGTGGAGTATGATAGTTCCATTTCTCAACCCACTGACCTTCAAAATACCGTTCGATCCATCGGTTATGATTTAGTGGTGAATGTGGAAGACCCGCAAGCAGTTCAAGAAGAAGCAAAACGCAAGCATTACAAGGAAGTTAAGAACCGCACACTATGGTCTTCTATCTTATCGGTGCCCGTGGTAGTTATCGGGATGTTCTTTATGAATATGCCTTATGGCAATTACATCTCCATGGTGTTTACCTCCCCGGTGGTTTTCTGGTTTGGCAGGAACTTTTACGTGAATGCCTGGAAGCAGGCCAACCACGGTAAGGCAAATATGGATACACTTGTAGCACTTTCAACAGGTATCGCCTTTATCTTTAGCACATTCAACACTTTCTCTCCTGAATTCTGGCACCAACGAGGGTTACACGCGCACGTGTACTTCGAAGCGGCAGCCGTGGTGATAGCTTTTATATCGTTAGGGAAGTTGTTGGAAGAGCGGGCTAAATCAAGCACCTCATCGGCCATCAAAAAACTGATGGGCTTGCAGCCCAAAACAGTGCGTGTTATCTTAAACGGTACAGAGCAAGAGATTCCGGTTGCATCTGTAAAAGTGAGCAATACAATTGTAGTGAAGCCGGGCGAGAAAATTCCAGTTGATGGCGTAGTGAAAAATGGTGCATCGTATGTAGATGAAAGCATGATCTCAGGGGAGCCAGTTCCCGTGGAAAAAACAGCCGGTGAGAAAGTATTTGCAGGCACAGTAAACCAGAAAGGCAGTTTTCAGTTTGAAGCATTGAAGGTTGGAGGCGATACCATTTTGGCACAAATCATTAAGATGGTGCAGCAGGCGCAGGGCAGCAAAGCGCCTGTTCAAAAGTTGGTAGATAAAATCGCAGGTGTTTTCGTGCCCGTTGTAATTGGTATTGCCATCCTCACATTTACCGTGTGGATGTTGTTTGGTGGTGACAACGCGTTTACTCATGCTCTACTTACTTCTGTCACGGTGCTTGTGATTGCTTGTCCGTGTGCGCTTGGACTTGCAACTCCAACCGCTATCATGGTAGGTGTTGGTAAGGGTGCTGATAATAACATTTTGATTAAAGATGCTGAAAGCCTTGAACTGGCGCATAAAGTAAATGCGGTTATCTTGGACAAAACAGGAACCATCACCGAAGGCAAACCTGTGGTAACGAATCTAAGCTGGCAGGTAGAAAATGCTTTGCCTGAAATGAAGAACATCCTTTATGTATTGGAATCAAAATCGGAGCATCCCTTAGCGGAGGCTGTTGTGAATGAGTTGAAGAAGGAATTCATCAACAACGTAGCGATGACCGATTTTGAAAGCCTTACAGGTCGTGGTGTTCGGGCCATAGTTAATCATACCATGTATTTTATTGGCAACAAAAAGCTGCTTCATGAAAATCAAATCAATTTGACAGATGCTACCGAGCAACTGGCAACAAGTTGGCAGAGTGAAGCAAAAACAGTTGTCTTTTTCGCCAATGACAAAACAGTGCTGGCAGTTATCGCTATTGCGGATAAAATAAAAGCTACATCAAAAGCTGCTATTGCTGCGCTTCAAGACAAAGGCATTGAAGTATATATGCTTACAGGTGATAATGAACAAACTGCGAAGGCGGTCGCATCACAAGTCAACCTGAAGCACTATCAGGCAGAGGTACTACCCAGCGGCAAGGCTTCGTTCGTGAAAGAATTGCAAGAGCAGGGCAAAGTAGTGGCCATGGTGGGCGATGGCATCAACGACTCCCATGCGTTGGCGCAAGCCGATGTTAGCGTGGCAATGGGTAAGGGTTCGGACATAGCGATGGACGTAGCTAAAATAACCCTAATTACTTCCGATCTTCAGCTGCTTTCAAAGGCATTTAACCTTTCCAGAAAAACGGTCAGAGGTATCAGACAGAACTTGTTCTGGGCGTTTATATATAATGTGATTGGCATTCCGTTGGCCGCAGGTGTACTCTATCCCGTAAATGGTTTTTTGCTCGACCCGATGATTGCCGGTGCAGCCATGGCGTTGAGTTCGGTGAGTGTTGTCGGGAATAGCTTAAGGCTTAGGGCTTCAAAAATATAGACCGGAAATCATATAAAACTTTGCCGCTATTGTGTAATTATCTTCTACGTGTAACCGCGTTAATTTGTATATCATTCCAGTATGGAAACTTCAAACTAAAATTGTATGGAAGCAGTAAAATTCAATACCAACATTAAGTGTGCTGGCTGTATCGCCAAAGTAACCCCTTTCTTAAACGAAGCCGTGGGCGAAGACAATTGGGAAGTGGACATCAACAATCCTTCAAAAGTGCTCACGGTTGTCAATGAGGTAAGCGAAGAGAAGATTGTTGAAGCGGTGAAGAAGGCCGGATACAAAGCAGAAAAAGCCTGAAATTGCCAAATGGTTGGTCTTGCGCCATCCAAGTCTTTCGCCAATTATTTGCCACTACGCGGATTGAAGTTGAAGTAAATGACAACCCACAATGTGGGAGTTGGAAAAATTTAGTAAACTTTATCATGGGGATTGCAGTGTTTATTGCAGTAACAATATGAGCGAGATAATAAGATTTTTTTTACCGATTTATTTTGTGGTTTACTTCGGCATTGCGTTTGTTTTAAAGTCAATAATAGTGGCTAAACGCATTGGTAAAAATCCGTTTGTTATACCCAAAGATGATAGTGCCTATGGGCTCATTGGCTTCTATTTTAAACTTACATTGATCGTAATGTTTATTTATACAAATGCATATGCCTTTTTTCCAGAGTGGCACAACGCGTTTTTACCAATAGAGCAACTTAATTGGAACTACCTAAAAGTACTGGGGTTTGTACTACTGGGAATTTCACTTGCTTGGACGGTTATTGCACAGACCCACATGAAAAACTCTTGGCGTATTGGTATAGACGCTACCATGAAGACGGAGTTAATCACAACAGGGCTATTTTCTGTTTCACGAAATCCAATATTTTTTGGAATGATTTTAAGTCTGCTCGGTGTGTTTTTGACAACACCTAACGCATTAACGCTCTTGTTTTTGATTTTAGGTTACGTTCTTATACAAATTCAAATCCGACTTGAAGAAGATTTTTTAACTCAAGAACACGGACAAATATACCTTGACTACAAAAAAAGCGTAAGGAGATTAATATAAAGGGCTGAAAGAATAATAATTGTTTGATTTTTGTTGTCTCTACGTTTCACTCGCCAATTTTCTTACTGCAAGTTGCCAATAAGCAATATTCCTTGCCATGGACACGGATTTAAAATCCATTCTGTGAGCTATTTCAATACATATCCAACCGTTACAAAAAAAGTGCGCCCATCGGCCGGCAACACACCTGGTCCAGGATAGCCTCCTGCCCTGCGGGTAAAATAATGCTCATTCGACAGGTTATTTACACCTGCTTTCAGAGAGACGCCCGATTTGTGCTTATATCCAATAGTGGCATCTAAAATTGAATAGGAAGGCACCACGCCATTTTGTGCATTTGCTGTTGGTTCGACTGTATTGTTTGCATCAGTAAATACCTGGTCTGTATAGCTATACTGAAGTGTTGTTTCTAAACCACGAAACGAATAAGTCACTCCGGCACGAAAAATATTCTCCGGGGCGTATTCAACCTTGTTATCCTTGTAGTTGGTTTCACTTAAGGCATTGTTTACCACGGTCACCACTTTTAAATTCTCATATCGTGCATCGTTGTAGGCATACGAAGCAAACACACTCAACCCTCTTTGCTTAGCCGAACGGCTTAGCGCCTTTGTAATATTAAACTCACCAAAAACTTCGGCACCTTTTGCATTGCTGCTCCCCACATTGGTACGGTAATTATAGAAAGAACCGTCCGCTCGTTGCTGCTTAATGGTTCCTATCCGGTTGTCATAATCAAGATTGAATACACTTACATCGAAGAGAAAGAAATTCTTTATGTCCCCTCGATATCCAAAATCAATATTCAAGCCTTTCGCATCAGTAAGATTGGGATCAATTATATCCGTTGTTGGTGGTGTGGTGAGATCTGCAAATTGTACGGGGCGATAAGACTGTGTAGCATTGGCATACAACTTCGTTGTGCTGGTAAGCAAATACTCCACACCAATTCCACCAATTACAAATCCGCGGGCGCGTTCCTGATTTTGTAAATAAACGGGATTGCCGTTGGAGATGCTGTTGTAGCCCGTTGCTTCAGCCTGCAGGTATTCATAACGAACACCTGGAATAATCAATAACTTTTCTGTGATGCTAAAAAGATTTTCGACAAAAAGCGCTGCATTTCTGCTCCTATAATCAATGTCCCCTGTCCATGTACCGCCAACCAAACTGATGTCATAGCCGGTGCCAGTGGTTCCCTGGCCACCACGATAGCGGAAAGTGCTTCCCGAATAAAGTCTCATGCCTGCACTAAGGTTGTGCCCCTGTCGTCCGGCCTGATAGCTGAAGAGGTATCTTGCCTCCAATCCATAATTGCGATAATTATCGATGTCTACCGTTCGATTGCTGTACTCACCAGTAGATGGATTGATTTCGTCCGGCACGGTAATCCCACTTGATGGGAAATACCCAACACTGCTTCTATCACCAAGAATATTAAATAGCTTCACATTGAACCGTTGGTTGGGGCTGATCTTGTAATCGGTACTGAGGGCAAGCGTCTGCCAAGTAAGATCAAACCAATTTCTGCTTCTTACACTTTGTTGTGGGTTGATATCGAATTGAGTATCTGTAAGGCCCCCGGGTTGTTGACTATTTGAATGCCAGCGGGTAAACTCTGTTGTGATTGAAAACTTATCGTTAAAGCGATAGGTGAAAGTTCCAGAGCCGGTGTTGCTCTTATATTGATTATTGTCGCGCCATCCATCAGCATTACGGTGATCGAAGAATATATAGTAATTCAACTTTTTTGTCTTGCCCCCAATGGCATTATAGGTGTTGAACAATCCAAAACTTCCCGCGGTCTGAAAAGTTTCTAATTGAAATGGTTTTGTAAACTCACTTCCGTTCTTCAGGATGTAATTAACCATACCACCGATTTGTGGCCCGTATTGTAAGGCACCATGGCCGCGCACGAATTCAATTCTTTGGACCGATTGTAACTGCGGATTATAATATGCCTCAGGATAACCGTATGGATCAGCGGCAATGTCATATCCGTTTTGTCTTACATTGAATTCCCATGAGCGATTGGGGCTTAAACCGCGGGTAGCGATGTTGATCTGAAGACCGCTGCTCTCGTTCTCCCAAATAAAAATGCCCGGCACCTTGGCCATCACCTGGCGCATGGTATTCGTAACTACGTTGCCCTGCACATTGTCCAAAACTATAAGCGAGCTTTTCTTTCCGGCATATATATTCGTGCCTACAATTTCGGGCAGCTGGTGAATATCCGACTTGCTGCCACGCCCGACCACCGTGATTTCGGCCAGAATTCTAGTTTTCAAGGTATCCGACTCCTGAGAGTCTTGAGCTTGGGCAATTGTTGCAATCGTAATACAAAAGGGCAAAATGGCAGAATACTTCATGCTTATTTAGAATTATTATAAACAAATGTACATTGTTTGGAATAATTCTAAATAAAAGAAATACATTTCTTTTATGTGATATAGAGGCATGAAGAAAACATCGACCTTTGGCGATCTGCAGGAAAAAATGGTTTGGTGAACGTAGATGCGATCGTTTATTTGGGACAATAACAAAAACGAATGACGCGAAGCTCTGCATTCTAGACCTCCACCCAAATCCTTTCTGCCACCTGATGCGTCAGCAGTATTTCTTTTTTCGACTTGTGCCCAAGGGTAACGGAACCATCGAACGGTTCTCTTTTCTTTAGAGTCACAGCATCTCCAATTTGCAATCCCTTGCCGTTTAGGTGGTCGAGGAATGATTTTTCGTCCTCACCAACTGCTGCAATGGTAGCGGTTAATCCTTCTGCGAGGTCGCTGAGCGCAATACGCTTTTGTGCGTAAATTTTTCCGTTGCGATCAGGTATCGGTTCACCATGTGGGTCAAACTTAGGGAAGTTAAGCATCTCGTCCATGCGGCTATAAAAACGTTTAGAGTCAACGTGCTCCAACTGTTCGGCTATGTCGTGTACTTCTTCCCAGCCCAGTTCCATTACTTTCACCAAGAACAACTCGGCCAACCGATGCCTTCGGATGATTGACAAGGCCTCTTTCTTTCCCTTCTTCGTCAGGCGGATACCTTTATAAGGGGCATAGGCAACCACCTTTTTAGTTGCCAATCGTTTCATCATGCTGTTCACCGAAGGTTGTTTTATGTTCAGTTTTTTAGCCAATTCCGAAACAAAAACCTCTCCCGTAGCCTGCGACAACGCATAAATGGATTTAATGTAGTTCTCTTCTGTTAGTGAGTCCATGCCCTCAGTTTTGCTTCAAAAATAACGATTGCGAAGTATATTCATCAAATTAATTTGTTAGAATAGTCTAACTTTTTAATTTTGGCAATCTTAAATTTGAATGAAGAAGATTTGCCCCATACTATTCGCCTCAATAGCAGTTTTACTTTGCCTCTTATCATGCGAGACGTTTGAACCCGTTGCCTTGGATGACTCAGCACTATTAGATGGCCCCGTTGCTGACTTATCCGCAGCCGAACACATTCAATTCTTAAAAGGCGATGCTTCATTCAACAATCAAGTATTCAACTCTTCCAATGGCCTCGGGCCGTTGTTTGTTTCCACGTCCTGCGGTAGCTGCCATCCGGGAGATGGCAAAGGTCATCCGTTTACAACACTAACGCGGTTCGGTCAAATCAACGAAACAGGAAATCAGTTTTTGAAGTCAGGCGGTCCTCAATTGCAGCATCGCTCCGTTCCCGGGTTTACTCCCGAACAAATTCCAGCCGATGCAACCTTCTCTAAATTCACCCCACCCGCCAACACAGGGCTAGGCTTTTTAGATGCCGTAAGCGATAGTGATATTTTATTGTTCGCTGACCCTAATGATTTGAATGGCGATGGCATTAGCGGTGTACCGAATTGGATTGAGTTGAAAGAATATGTAATGCCACGCGATGGAAGCGTTGTGCAAAACGGAAAGTACATCGGCAGGTTTGGTAAGAAGGCAGCTACCTACAATCTATTGCAACAAACTGCTCAAGCGTACAATCAAGACATCGGTATCACCTCCACCTTTGAGCCAACCGATACTTATTCAGGAGTCGAAATTGACCCAGAGATTTCAAACCAAGAAATTCAAGACGTAGTGTTTTATTTGAAAACACTTAAAGCCCCCATTCCGCGCCAAGCGAATACTGATGTTCTTACTGGTAAACAGTTATTCTTAAATGTTGGGTGTGGAGGCTGTCATCGCCCTGAAATGAAAACAGCAAGCACCACCATTCAATCATTGAGCAATAAAGTATTTTATCCATATACGGATTTATTGTTGCATGATATGGGCAGTGGTTTGGACGATGGTTATACGGAAGGTTCAGCAAAAACATCTGAATGGAGAACCCCGCCCTTGTGGGGCTTAGGTCTTTCTAAAAATTCGCAAGGCGGTGAGTATTTTCTATTGCATGACGGTCGTGCAAAAAGTATTGAAGAGGCCATTCGCCTGCACGGTGGAGAAGGAACGAAAAGCAAAGAGTCATTTGAATCGTTGCCTGCGGGCGAAAAGAAAAAACTAATCAGCTTTCTTGAAAGTTTGTGAAAAGATGGATAGAAGAAAATTTTTACGGCAAGGTTGCATTTTTTGCGTAGGTGCTACCGTCCTACCAATGATGCTTGAAAGTTGCCAAGCTACGCACTATGTTGACGGAACAATCGCCCCCAATGGTTTAGAGGTGGCAATGGCAGAATTCACATTTGTGAAGAAAGGGAAAACAGAAATGCGCCAATACATCATCGTGCAGAACGACAAACTTGAATTCCCCATTTATCTCTACCGTATTTCAGAAAATGAATACAGTGCACTTTGGATGAAATGTTCACACCAAGGTGCCGAGTTGCAGGCCGTAGGCGACCGCTTGCAGTGCCCCAGCCACGGTAGCGAATTCACCAACAAAGGAATCGTTAATCATGGACCAGCCGAAAAGAATCTTCGCTCTTTTCCTACTTCAATTTCGAATGATAAAATAGTGATTGACTTACGACTATCATGAAAAAGTTCTTCACTTTGGCAATAGTTGTAATTGTAGGCACACCACTATGGTCGCAGGTTGACTCAACGTTGTTCAGAAGGGTGAACAAAGACACTTCAAAACTGATGTTGAACATGGATGCCGTTTATAACCGCCCATTTCTTTCGGTGGGCAAAACACCCGTTGCCTTGGGCGGGTATGTAGAGGCCAACTGGCAGCACTTGGGCACCGATGGTTTGACAGAAGGCCATCAATTCCAAATGAAGAGGCTTACGTTGTTTGTCGCTTCGGGCATATCGAGAAGGATAAAATTTTTGTCGGAGATTGAGTTTGAAGGTGGCACCAAAGAAATCAATATCGAATTTGCTTCCATTGATTTTGAATTTCATCCATTGTTGAACTTCAGAGGTGGAGTAGTGATGAACCCCATCGGAGCATTCAATCAAAATCACGATGGCCCCAAGTGGGAGTTTATAGACCGCCCCACATCGGCCACACAACTGTTGCCCGCCACGTGGAGCAACGTTGGCTTTGGTATCTATGGAAAAAAGTACAGTAAGAATTGGGCGTATGCCTACGAACTTTATCTCACCAATGGCTTTGACGACCAAATCATTTCCAATGCACAAAACAAAACGTATTTGCCAGCCACCAAACTGAACCGCGACCGCTTTGAGGAAAGTTTTAATGGCGAGCCACTCATCACAGCCAAAATCGCTTTACGAAATAAGAAGGTGGGTGAACTGGGTGTTTCGTACATGGGCGGAGTGTACAACAAATTTCAAATGGACGGCTTTACATTGGATAAAAAAAGAAGAGTGGATGTATGGGCGCTAGATTTCAATACTGAGCTGCCGATTTTAAAAACATATCTTGTTGGCGAGTGGGCTTTTGTAAATGTAGATGTGCCTGATACCTACACGCAACAATATGGGAACAAACAATCAGGTGGGTTCCTCGATGTTGTTCAGCCTGTTATCAGAAGAAATATTTTTAATTTCAATAAGTCGGTGGTCAATGTTGTCTGCCGATTTGAGTATGTGGATTGGAACGTGGGGACCTTCAGAGAAACAAGCGGAAATATCAGCGAAGATTTTGTGTCCATTGTGCCAGGCATTAGTTGGCGGCCAACTCCGCTGACGGTGCTAAGGCTCAATTATCGGTACAATTGGACGACTGATATCCTTGGTAATCCACCGTCAAAGAGGGCTGGTTTTCAGTTTGGATTTTCGTCTTATTTTTAAAATTATTTGCACGCATATCAAAACTTGATGTTAACAATTTCGTTCCTGGAAATGGATATCCTCTTTTGCGATTCAAGTTTTTTGAGAAGACGTGAAATGACTTCGCGTGATGAGTTTAGATCATCGGCTATTTCATTATGAGTTATTGTAATCTTGTTTCCCAACGATTCGAACTGACGCTTAAGATAAAATTCGAGTTTTTCGTCTAGGGAATGAAACACAACCTGATCGATGACCTCCAGCAACTCGCTAAAACGCGCTCGATACGTTTCCAAAACAAAGTAATACCACTGTCGATGGTCTTTCATCAACCTATCCATGTGTTGTATAGGTATCGCCAGAGCTTTCACTGAGGTCATCGCTTTTGCCTTGATGGCGCTAGCTTCGTTTTTAGTAGCACATATCATCGAAAGCGCACAAGCATTTCCTTTTTCCAAATAGTACAAAAAGAATTCTTCTCCGTCATTTCCTTCGCGATACAGTTTTACGCGACCCTCAAGAATAAGCAATGAGTTTTTAAAATACTGACCGGGGCGCATAACGATCTCACCTTCTTTAAACCAAACCACTTGTCCAATATCCTCCAGATAGGTAATCAATGCCAGATCGAATTGGGGAAAGATTTGTTGTAGCTGCATGAATAGATCGTAATTTCAAAAATAGACATTATATTTCAGTCTATTTCAAAACAAATCGATCTCTACTCGTGGACTTATGCTTGAAGGTTTCCGTTAGTTTACTTTATATAATAATTTTTTAGCCTACTCCTTACTTCAGTGGTAGCTTCAATCAAATTTGAACTCCGTACTTCATTGAGCCTACTTAATCTTGCGCATGTTGATTCACCTTTTGTAACTAACCTTAATCATAAGCGTACCGTCAATTTTTTGGTTTTACTACGTCTATTAGTTTTTCAAGTGGGCAAAACTTTGTGTAAGATGACTGCAATAAATTAACTCCTACAAATAGCGCCAAAGCAATCCAGTACGCATTTACAAAATACGCGAGCGCGATACTAGCTAATATCAAGGTTCCCGCTACGGCCCTAACAATTCTCTCTTTCATATTGTTTTTAGTTTAATTTTTTACTTAGTCGATTTTAAAACTTTCTTTCTCCACCGTATCGCCAATCTATATACTCTCGTCAAGACTGGATTTGGTCACTGGCAGTATAAAGGCATGAATTGGGAATCCAGTATCATGGCCAGTATTATATTTCTTTACCAGATCTAAGGCTTTTTCGGCTCTGACATCTTGCGTGAAACTAAACAGGAATATTGAATCGAATTTTTCATTGCCAGCACTAAACCATTCATCCAACAAGTTAGGCGTGTCATGATCCTTAAACCCGATCGTTTCTGTTACACTGAAAACTGTAATTCCTGACTTGTTAAAAATATCGGCTACTGCTTTTTGATATTCTTTTAAACTTGTTACCATTAAGAGTTTCATCGTGTTCAATGTTTAGGAATTCTTGTTATCATATTTGCTGCGCATCATTTTAAAATAAATCAACGGCACTACCAGCAGCGTAAGGAACGTGGAGGTGATTGTTCCGCCCATCAGCGAAATTGCAAGCCCCTGAAAAATCGGATCGAATAAAATAATCACGGCTCCCAACACCACCGCACCCGCTGTTAATAGAATCGGAGTTGTGCGCACCGCCCCGGATTCAATAATTGCTTGTTTCAATGGAATACCTTCTTCTAACCGGATGTTGATAAAGTCAATCAACAGAATCGAGTTGCGTACCATTACACCGGCCAGGGCAATGAAACCAATCATGGAAGTGGCAGTGAAATAGGCGCCCATTATCCAATGACCAAGCACAATTCCAATAAGTGAAAGCGGTATTGCAGCCAACATCACAACTGGTACTTTGAAGTCCTGGAACCAGCCCACGATCAGCATATAAATCATGATGAGTACTACTCCGAAAGCAATTCCAAGATCGCGGAATACTTCAAATGTAATCTGCCATTCACCATCCCATTTCAATGTATAATCATCTTCAAACTCAGGTTGATGATTGTAGGATTCTTTCAGTTCGTATCCTTTCGGCATTTTTACTTCTTTCAACTTATCGGAGATGTCCATCATCGCATAAGAAGGGCTTTCCAACTCGCCAGCCAGGTCAGCCAAGACAAACACGACCCGCTTTTGATTTTTGCGATAGATGCTTTTCTCTTTTATTTTTTTAGAGATATGCACCATGTCACCTAAAGGGATGGCCATGCCTCGTTGGTTGATAATCTTCAATCCTTTGATTTCCTCAAGATTCGATTTGTCTGCATCACTCAGTTGAAGAACAATATTTACGGGTTCAAACGAAACGGGATTGTGTAGAATACCTACTGGCATATTGCTTAGCGCTGCATTCATCGTAGTCACTACTTGTGCCGGTGCTACACCCATTCGCATAGCTTTTTCTTTGTCAACTTCAAATGAATATTCCAACTGATCATCTTCAGTCATCCAATCCATGTCAACAATACCTTCGCTTTGACTGATGATTTTTTTTACTTGTTGTGCTACTTTAATTTGCTCATCATAGTCGGGCCCATAGATTTCTGCTACAATCGTGGAGAGCACAGGAGGGCCTGGTGGAACTTCAACCAGTTTCACATTGGCATTGTATTTTTTTGCAATCGCCTGTACTTCGGGTCTCAATTGTTTTACGATAGCGTGACTTTGGATGCTTCTGTCCCTTTTGTCAGCCAGGTTCACTTGAATATCAGCCACATTGTTTCCTCTGCGCAAATCGTAATGTCTCACCAATCCATTGAAACTAATTGGGCCAGCCGTGCCGATATAGCCTTGGTAATTCCTAACCAATTTTTGATTCGACAAATATTGCCCGATCTCCTGTGCTACCACGGCAGTGCGCTCCAGTGTTGTGCCTTCGGGCATATCAATTACTACCTGGAATTCATTCTTGTTATCGAATGGCAACATTTTTACAGCTACCCATTTGGTATAGAAAAATGATATTGAAAAAAGCAAAATACCTACTGTGCCCATGATGAAAGCCCAGCGCTTCCAGCGAGTTTCCAGCATCGGTTGGATAGATGCTTTGTACAATTTGTAAATTTTAGATTCTTCCAGGGTAGGATGTGGTTTATCACCTTGTCCTTCTTTTTCGCGCAAGAAAATATAACCGAGATAAGGTGTAAGTGTCAACGCCACCACCAACGAAAGCATCATTGCGATAGAAGCACCGATTGGCATGGGGCTCATATATGGGCCCATCATTCCTGATACAAATGCCATTGGCAATACTGCGGCAATCACGGTGAACGTTGCAAGGATTGTTGGGTTACCCACTTCGTTGATTGCAAAAATAGCCGCTTGCAAAAAGGGTAACCTTTTCATTTTGAAATGACGGTGCATGTTCTCCACAATGATGATCGAGTCGTCAACCACAATACCAGTGATGAACACCAACGCAAAGAGTGTGATGCGGTTGAGCGTGTAGTCCATCATGTAATAGCTAAACAATGTCAACGCGAATGTTGCGGGCACAGATAAGAATACCACAAGACCACCACGCCAGCCCATTGCCAACATCACGAATAGCGTAACGGAGATAACAGCTACAAAAAGGTGCAACAAAAGTTCGGATACTTTTTCAGAAGCAGTCTCACCGTAGTTTCTGGTTTCGGTTACGTTTACATCTGAAGGAATCAATTCCTTTTTTAGATGTTCTACTTTCGTAAGAATGCGTTCCGAAAGATTCATCGCATCGGCACCTTTCTTTTTGGCGATGGAAAGAGTAACGGCAGGATATTCTGATTTGTATTTTTCAGCAAGAGCTGGATCGTGCTGACCATAACCGAAGAAAACATATTGCGAAGGACTTTCGGCTCCATCTTCTACTTTGGCAACTTGCTTCAGATAAACAGGTTGATCCTGATTTGAACCCACTACTAAGTTTCCCACTTCTTCCGCTGTGGCGAGAAAATTTCCGGCATCTACAGAAAACACGGTGTCACGATTGATCATGTTGCCGCTTTGCATTTGTGCATTGCTGGCGCCTATTTGTCTGCTGAGCGAAAGGAAATCTACATGATGCTGCGCTAACTTATCTTTATCCAGCATTACAGTCACCTGACGACTTCTTCCTCCAATGATATTGACCGCTGCAACATCCGGAATTTTCTTGAGTTCGCTTGTTAATGCCTGACCGAGTCGCTTGAGTTCATAATCGTTGTATTTTTCGCTCCACAGGGTAAGGCCTAGTACAGGCACATCATCAATCGCCCGGGTTTTTACCAATGGCATGATCACACCTTGCGGCATCTGATCCATGTTTTTCATCAGCTCGTTGTAAAGTTTTACGAGCGAGCGTTCCACATCTTCACCTACATAAAACTGCACGATGATCAGGGCTTGTCCACTCATTGAATTGGAATAGACGTACTCCACACCTTTTACATTGGAAATTATTTTCTCCAGTGGCTTGGATACACGTGCTTCAACTTCTTTTGGTGAAGCGCCCGGATACCGAAGAAAAATATCCGCCATGGGAACATCGATCTGCGGTTCCTCTTCGCGAGGCGTAAGCATAGTGCTGTAGCCACCGATCAACAGGAAGCCGATCATTAACAGAATTGTAAGCTTCGATTGGATAAAAGCTTTTGCAATATTACCCGATAAACCTTCTTTCATCTTTTGTTTATTTATAGAGTAAGATTACTTCACACTTACCGGCACACCGTTGTAGAGTTTTCCTTCGCTTTGAAGAATAAACCTTTCATCTGCACTCAAGCCTGAGAGAATTTCTACCTGATCACCATACGTCTTTCCAGTTTTCACCCAGTGTAACAACGCAGTGCTGCTCTGACTGATTGTGTAAATTCCTGTCAGTTGATCTTTAAAAACCAAGGCAGCAGCAGGAACAAGAATATTGTTTGTGACAGCTTTTACCTTAGCTACCGGAATGGAAACATTTACATACATGCCAGAAAATAATTCAGCCTCATTTGGGATAGAAATTTTGATGAGGTACTGACCACCGCTGTATTGTGAGGAGGTACTAACTTCCAAAACCTTCCCGCTCAATTTCTTTCTAATAGATTGAATAGTCAACTCTGCAGTCATGCCTGCTTTCACACGCGCGATGTCGGACTCTGAAACAGAGGCTCTCACTTCATAAAGTCCACCTTGCTCCACCATTAGAATTGGCATCCCTGGATTGGTCATGCTTCCTTCATCAAGATTTCGCTGTGTAACGGTACCAGAAAAAGGAGCTGTCAGATTTGTATAAGTAAGCATTGCATCAGCTTCGTTCTTCATTTGGCGCGCAGCTTCTGCTTTTGCTTTGATCGAATTATAATGAAGTGTGGTGTTTTCAAACTCTTTGGTTGACGCACTTTTTTGTTTGTACAATTCTTCAAACCGTTCGTAGTCTTTCTGTGCATCTTTTAAAGCTGCTTCTGCTTCCGTCATCATCGCTTGTGCTTGTGCATGCTTCGCCAAAATATCTCCATTGCTAATGGTAACTAACAGTTGACCCTTCTGTACTTTATCTCCGACTTTTACTTTGAAGCCGGTAACAAAGCCCATCACACGTGTGCTGATAACGGCAGTTTCTTTTGATGTTACTTGTCCGCTCGCTGTTACGTGGTCAGCTGACTGAACAGAAGCTGAGCCGAGTGTTACTGGAACAGCATTTTCTTTTATCGTTTTGTCTTCTTCTTTTGCCGAACACGCAAGTAAAAAAGCACCAAAGGCTAACAACGCGATTTGATTTATTTTAAAATTCATATAAGTCATTTTTATTTTTCTGAAGTAGATGTTAAGAATTGGAGGTATGATACAGTAGTATTGTATTGAAAGATCGCTTGCGCTTTCATTAACTTTTGCTGCGACAGGATAGATTGCGCTTGCAATAAATCGTTGGTGGTAACCAAGCCTTGTTCAAATCGATTTTTGAGAATGCGCAAAGCTTCTTCTGCATGATCTACTGACGTTTCGCTTTGCGTAATTGCAAAGGAAGCATCTTTTAGCTGGCGATTCGTTTTATTGAGTTCCAATTGGCTTTGCTCTTTCTGGTAGGCGAGTTGCTCCTCTATCTTTGTTCGCTCTACCTTGTATTCAGAAACTTTATTTCTTGTAGCGGTTCCGGCAAACATATTCCAGGAAAACTGTGCACCTAGCAAATAGGATTGTGAGTTAAATCCAAAAGCAGACTTATCGTTGATCTGAAAATTTCCAAACGCATTTAACTTGGGCAGGTATGCCATTCTTCCTGAATTGAGCATCTGGTCCTGTGCTTTCAATGCAGATTGCATGGCCTTGAAATCTGCGCGGTCATCGGGCACTTGCGTTTCTATTACTTCGACAGTATTGTTCTTGCGGATACTGTCAACAGAGTAGATTTTTCCAGTTTTAGCACCCATCATCAAACTCAGGTAATCAGAAGCATTTTGTACGTTGCTTTTTGCCTCGGCAAGCTTGCTTTCCATTGCATTCACCTGCACTTGTACTTGCAATACGTCCGACTTTTGCAGAAAGCCTTTTTCAAATCGTTGGTTTGTAGAAGTGTAAATGGAGTTCACCGTTTGCAAAGCTTCTGTTAAAACTTGCACAGCATCGTGAGCGAGTTGCAGTTGCTCGTATGCTTTTTGTACTTCAAATGTGACATACTCCTTTGTTCGTTTGGTTTTGTAGGAGTATACATCAATTTGCTCATGCGCAGCTTTACGCGCAAAGATCATGTCCATATTGATCAATGGCTGGTTTACTTCTGCCTTGGCCATGAAATTCTGAGTGGCCGAGGGATTGTTTAGCAAGCGCGGATCAAAGTCAGTTTGGGTAATAGACTGCTGCTGCAGTTTAAAACCAAAAGCATTCAATGGATTGTTAGTAGTGAATGCCGTGTAACTAAGGTCAACCTGTGGCAAAAAAACTGCGTTGGTCTGGTGAAATTTGGCAACCGAGCTTTCTTGCTCTAACGAGGCCAAAATTACCTGTTTGTTTTGATTCATAGCTAACCCAAGGGCGTCTTGCAGTTTTAGGTGAGTCATCTCCTGAGCTAAAATTCTGCCTGACAGCCCGAATGCCAGAAACAATGGCATTACTGTAAAATATTTTCGCATGTTTAAAAAATTTGCCTGCAATACTACGCACGTCCTTGAAGGCTAAGTGTGACCTGAGTCACGCTCGACAAAGTTTCATCATTTTATATTTGATCGAATGCTCAACCAATTAGGCAACGATTTTATTTTATCTTTTTTGGGTTGAGGTCTGCTCCTAAAAAGGAACTAACGCGAGAAAACCACAGTTTTACCGCTAAAGACAAAAATTGAGCAATTATCTCTATAACTATTAAACTATACAGAATTATGGAATACTATTTCAGCAAAACAATTAAGTCCAGTTCTTTTGACGAGGCCGTACAAAGAACCGTTGATGTATTGAAAGGTGAGGGTTTTGGAGTAATCTCTGAAATCAACATCGATGAAAAATTAAAAGAGAAACTTGGGGTCGATTTTAAGCGCTACAAGATACTGGGTGCCTGCAACCCACCCTACGCGTACAAGGCCCTCCAACTAGAAGATAAAATAGGCACCATGCTACCCTGCAATGTTTTAGTAATAGAGCAATCACAGAACACCTTTGAGGTAGCTGCGGTGAACCCAATTGCTTCCATGATGGCAATTGAAAATCATGCCTTGGCAGATATTGCCCAGGAAATAACCACAAGGCTTAAATCAGTAATAGAGTCCCTATAAAGCAGATTTCTTTTTTTAAACCAGAAATATGGTTTATGCAACCCAATTGCATCTTTTTTTCGTTTATCTTTGCATTGTGAGAATCGGTCATATTCTGTTTGCTTTCTATTTGCTCCTTCTGGCAATTTATCCTTGCAGTGATGCTAGGTCTATGGGCGAGCAAAAAAGCGAGATTGTCGCAATAGGCGTGTATGACCACGTCAATTCAACTCAAGATCAAGACCTTTGCACTCCTTTTTGTATATGTGCGTGTTGTGCTGCACATATAAAACTATCCCCTTTAGCTGACATAGACTTTGCTGGTGTTATCCATAACACCAAAGAAACAATACCCTACATCGAAAAGCAGGTATTGTCTGATTACAGCCATATCTGGCAACCGCCCAAGATCTAAGCTCCTACATTATCCTTCGTCTCTATGGCGAAAAATTTCTTTGTTGAGGCAACTGTAGTCTCGGCTAAAAGGGTTAGGGCTTATCATGAAAAATCAGAGAAAAGAAAAAAGGCAATCCAGGAAAAGGAAAAGTACGCTCACTAAGATTATCCATTATTTTCTATGGATACTCTTGGGCTTTCTTCTTTTACTCTTATTTCTCTTAGCGACAGTCCTGCCAAATCTAAATTTTAATCACTGAATTATATGTTAGATAAAATCATTCATTACTCCATACATAACAAACTAATTATCGGCTTATTCACTGTCGCGCTGATGGTTTGGGGAGGATACTCCCTGACCCGGCTTCCCATTGATGCAGTGCCTGACATAACGAATAACCAGGTACAAGTTCTGACAGTAGCCCCTTCACAAGCGGCACTCGACATTGAAAGACAAGTCACTTTCCCCGTTGAACAGACGATGGCCTCCATTCCCAATATCAAAGAAATAAGAAGTTTTTCTCGCTTTGGTCTTTCCGTGGTCACCATCGTGTTTCATGATAATGTGGATGTGTATTGGGCAAGGCAGCAAGTGAGCGAGCGCCTAACCTTAGCGGCAGGGCAAATCCCGCCCGGGGTAGGCACCCCCGAACTGGGACCCATCACCACAGGCCTGGGTGAAATTTATCAATACATTGTGCGACCTGTAAAGGGATTTGAGGACAAATTTGATGCGATGGCATTGCGCACGATACAAGATTGGATTGTGCGCAGGCAACTGCTTGGCACCCCAGGCGTAGCTGATGTCGCCAGCTTCGGAGGATTTTTGAAACAATACGAAATCGCGCTCAACCCTGACAAACTTCGCAGCTACAACCTAAGCATTGCTGACATTTTCACCGCTCTCGAAAAGAACAATCAAAATACCGGAGGCGCCTACATCGACAAGAATCCCAACGCATGGTTTATCCGCAGCGAGGGCTTAATCAAATCGGTTGATGACATCGGCAAAATCGTTGTTAAAAATACGGACAACGGCATCCCAGTTCTTATCCGTAACGTGGCCGATGTGCGGTTTGGTTTTGCTAACCGCTACGGGGCCATGACTTACAACACAGATGGTGAGGTGGTAGGCGCCATTGTGCTGATGCTGAAAGGCGAAAACTCTAACGCAGTAGTGAACCGTGTGAAACAACGCATGGAGCAAATCAAAAAGAACCTTCCTGAAGGAGTTACGGTGGAGGCTTTTCTGGACAGAAGTTCATTGGTCTCAAGAGCAGTTGGCACGGTTGAAAAAAACCTTATTGAGGGTGCCCTGATCGTAATTGTAGTGCTCGTACTTTTTTTAGGCAATCTCCGGGCTGGCCTTATCGTGGCATCGGTTATTCCTCTCGCTATGCTGTTCGCTATTTCCCTCATGCACGTGTTTGGCGTTTCCGGAAATTTGATGAGCCTGGGGGCTATTGATTTTGGTTTGATTGTGGATGGTGCAGTGATCATTGTAGAGGCTACCCTGCACCACTTGGGGCTTCGAACTGTTTCGGGCAAACTAACTCAAAACGAAATGGATGCTGAGGTTTATGAGTCAGCCTCCAAAATCAGGAACTCAGCTGCTTTTGGCGAGATCATTATTTTAATAGTTTACCTTCCTATACTTGCATTGGTGGGCATCGAAGGCAAGATGTTCAAACCGATGGCGCAAACCGTCAGTTTCGCCATTTTGGGCGCGTTCATATTATCGCTGACTTATGTGCCGATGATGTCAGCACTATTTCTTAGCAAAAACACAGTCCACAAAAAGAATTACTCCGATCGGATGATGGACTTCTTCCATCGCCTGTATGAACCCATATTGCGCAAAGCACTGAACCGAAGATTTGTAGTCGTTGCAACGGCAATCGTTTTGTTTGCTGTCAGTCTTGTATTTTTTCTTCGGATGGGCGGGGAATTTCTGCCCACATTGGAGGAAGGCGACTTTGCCGTTGAAACACGCGCACTTACCGGCAGCAGCCTCAACTACACCATTGATGTAGGCAAGGAAGCGGCAAATATTTTGATGCGAGAATTTCCGGATGAAGTGCGGGAGGTGGTGGGCAAAATTGGTTCATCAGAAATCCCAACAGACCCAATGCCCATTGAAGCCTGCGACCTGATGGTACTCTTGAAACCAAAAGCGGAGTGGAAAAAAGCCCATAGCCGCGAAGAACTGGCCGAAAAAATGGGCGTTGCGCTCAGTGACATACCGGGAGTAACTTTTGGATTTCAGCAGCCCATACAGATGCGATTTAATGAACTGATGACGGGCGTGCGGCAAGATGTGGCTGTGAAAATTTTTGGCGAAGACTTAGAGGTCTTGGCAGACCTGTCAGACCAAGTAGCAAGAATTGCCTCTACGGTAAAGGGTGCCCGTGATTTGTATGTAGAGCAGGTAACGGGACTACCTCAAATTGTGGCTACCATCAATCGCGATGAGACGGCCAAATACGGACTTAATATCTCAGACATCAACCAAGCCATCAATACTGCCTTTGCAGGGCAGTCTGCCGGGCTTGTTTATGAAGGAGAGAAGCGGTTCGATCTTGTTGTAAGGCTCGGCATGCAAAGTCGGCAAAACATTGAAGACGTGCGCAATTTGTTTATCACATCACCATCGGGCAACCAGATTCCCTTGAAACAACTTGCCGATGTAGAATTTAAGGTGGGGCCCAACCAAATTCAGCGAGAAGACGCAAAGCGCAGGATTATTGTTGGCTTCAATGTGCGTGGCCGTGACGTGGCCAGCATCGTAACGGAACTTCAGCAGAGAATTGAAAAAGAAATAAAATTTCCTCCGGGGTATTATCCTACATACGGGGGGCAATTTGAAAACCTGAAAGAAGCTCAGGCGAGGTTGTCGGTGGCGGTGCCCGTTGCATTGCTGCTGATATTTTTGTTGCTCTTCTTCACCTTTCACTCCTTGAAGGAGGCCGCTCTCATTTTTACTGCCATTCCTATGGCCGCGATTGGGGGCGTGTTCGCCTTGTTACTGCGGGGTATGCCATTCAGCGTTTCGGCAGGCGTTGGCTTCATTGCTTTGTTTGGCGTTGCCGTGCTCAACGGCATTGTGCTTATAGCTGAGTTCAACCGCCTTAAAAAAGAAGGCATAACTGACTTAAAAGAGATTGTGTTGAAAGGCACATCAGTTCGCCTTCGCCCTGTACTCATGACTGCGGCCGTTGCCTCGTTGGGTTTTTTGCCGATGGCACTGGCCACCAGTGCAGGAGCGGAAGTGCAAAAGCCTTTGGCAACTGTGGTGATTGGAGGGCTGGTGACTTCCACCTTACTAACGCTGGTTGTTCTGCCTTGCCTCTTTATTTATTTTGAAAATTTTGGACACAAACAAAAAAACAGCTTGTCAATATGAGAGTCTTCATGTCAGTATTCCTGGTCCTGGTATCGCACACAGTTTGGGCTCAGTCCGAAAAACTCAGCCTTGAGCAAGCGTTGGAGAGCGCCCTGAAGAACAACGCGGGCATCAAAGCGGCAGCTTTTGATATTGAACTTCAAAGACAATTGAAAAAAACATCGTTCGATTTGCCCAAGACAAACATTTCGCTTCTATATGGCCAATATAACAGCTATGCAAAAAATGACAATAACCTGACCATAACACAGGCCATACCCTTTACTTCGTTGGGCAGCCAAGGTGCATTGAACCGAGCATTGCTGGCTTCAAGCGAGAAACGAAAGTCGGTATCGGAGAATGAATTGATTTTTCAGGTGAAACAAGTCTATTATCAAATTGCTTATGAACAGGCAAGGCAGAAGTTGCTTTTGCGTCAAGACAGTATCTACGAGGGTTTTTTCAAGGCCTCTGCGCTACGCTTCAAGACTGGCGAGGCAAACCTTTTGGAAAAAACCACGGCCGAAGCGCAGCGAAACGATGTGAAGAACCGGCTACGCCAAAATGAGAGCACCATTTTGGGTTGGAGAACTCAACTTAAGACCCTTTTGAATAGCAACGGCCTGCCCGAGATTTCGAAAGCTTCGCTCGATGAACTAGTGGTGCAACTTCCTTTTGATACAGCAGTTGTTGCAACAAATCCATCGCTCGCCCTAGCTCGACAACAGGTGGAAGTGGCCAAAGCAGATAAAAGGTTTCAATCTGCAAAGTTTGCACCCGATTTGCTGATCGGGTATTTTAATCAAACGCTGATTGATGTAGTTAACACTGAGAATGGGGCCATTGCTACCAGCGCCAATCGGTTCACTGGCTTTCAAGTTGGTTTATCCATTCCGTTGTGGTTTGTTCCACATCAGGGGCGGGCTAAGGCTGCAGATTTTGGCTTGCGAGCCGCACAAAGCAACTTAAAAAACTACCACATCGGACTAACAGGTTTATGGCAGCAGGCTGAACAGCAATACATCAAAAACAAGAATAGTTTGGAATACTATAAAACCTCAGCCCTTCCCAACGCGAATCTGATATTACAACAATCACAAATTGCATTTAATCAGGGTGAAGTGGGCTATGTGGAATACCTGCTGGGTGTGCGAAACGCACTCACGCTTCAAGAAGCCTATCTGCAAACTTTGAACGACTACAACCAAACAGTTATTTACATTGAATTTTTGTCAGGCACCAAATAATAATAAAATACTTATGAAGTTACTAGTTAAATACCTTTCCATATCCATTGCGTTGATTTGTTTGTCACTCTTGGTTTCCTGCGGTGGCAAGACACCATCTGACGAACCTGCCACTTCACATTCCGAGAAAGAAAATACGACAGAATTTACCCAAGCACAATACGAAACTGCCCGTATCGAGCTTGGCAAAGTACAAAGAAAACAAATCAGCGGAACCACCAAAGTGAACGGAATGCTCGATGTTCCACCCCAACAGAAGGTAAGCATCTCTGTGCCGTTAGGTGGTTTTTTGAAAAGTTCTTCGCTGTTGCAAGGCTCGCGTGTTATTAAAGGGCAGGTAATTGCAACCATTGAGAACCTGGAATTCATTAAGCTTCAACAGGACTATGTTGAAGCCAAGAATCAGTTCGAGTTTGCTCAAACAGATTATCAAAGGCAGCAACAACTGGCTGTAGAAAGTGTGAATGCCATGAAGGCATTGCAGCAGTCAAAGACTACTTTTATAAGTTGGGAGGTGAAGGTGAGCAGTTTGGGCGAGCAACTCAAAGTTCTTGGAATGAACCCTTCAACCGTTTCGCCTACTACGATCTCAAGTTTAATCCAATTGTATGCCCCTATCAATGGTTACGTCACCAAGGTGAACGTCAACATTGGAAAGTATGTAAACCCTACCGACATCCTATTTGAAATTGTGGATACGGAACACCTTCATGCCGAGCTTACGGTTTTTGAAAAAGACGTGCCCAAACTTCGCATTGGCCAGAAAGTGCGATTCACGTTGGCCAACGAGACAGTAGCGCGCACGGCCACGGTATATTTATTGGGCAGAGAAATCAGTGCTGACAGAACCATCCGAATCCACTGCCACATAGACAAAGAAGACACCAATTTATTGCCCGGTATGTACCTTCAGGCCATCGTTGAAACGGGTGGAGCATCTGTAAATGCTTTGCCTAATGATGCCATTATTGACTACCAAGGAAAAAAGTATATTTTTTATCAATTAAAAGAGCAGCCCCACAGCGCATCGAAAGACGAAAGCAAAGAGCAACACACCAGCGAGTTTCATTTTGCAATGGTGGAAGTGCAAATAGGAAATAGTGAAATGGGCTACACAGAAATAATCCTTCCGCCTGATTTTAATGCGGATACCAATCAGGTGGTGGTAAAAAATGCGTATGCCATTCTTTCTAAAATGAAGAACAGCGAAGAAGAAGAATAATCTATTTTCCTATGTGGAATCTTATAATAGGCACTACGTTGCTAAGTTTTGTTCATGCAGCAATACCCAACCACTGGCTTCCATTGGTCACCATATCGCGTGCTGAAAAATGGCAACCCCGCGAGACGTTGTTCTATACGTTCATTTTGGCTTTGGCGCACATCGCCAGCACAATTATAATTGGTTTTTTCATCGGGTGGGTTGGCATAAGTCTAGCCAGTCGAATAGAAATGTTTTCATCCGTATTCGCCCCGGTCATTCTCATCTTGATGGGGTTGATCTTCTTCACCTTAAACGTTCATCAGCATAACCATGGCGAGGTAAATATTGAGTCTAAAAAATCAAAGAGGGCTATTCTAGTTGTACTACTGTTAAGCATGTTCTTTTCACCCTGTCTTGAAATAGAGACGATTTATCTTGCTGGCGGTGAATACGGCTTTTCCTTTCTTATACTCATTTCTGTAATCTATTTAATTCTAAGCTCCATGGGTATGGTCTCTATGTCATGGCTTTGCCTCAAGGGCTTTCAAAAGCTAAACCTGTATTGGCTGGAACATAATGAGAAGCGCATCACAGGCATTGTATTGATCGCTCTCGGAATAATTTCTTATTTAATCAACTTGTAAACAAAAATCTTATGTCAGAAAATTGCGATAGCAAAGCTTGTAACGATAACCAACCGGAACCCCGGCAAACAATCTTTGGCAAATACAAAGAATGGTTTCCGTCCATCATAAGTTTTATGATTTTAATCGCGGGCATCATTTTCGACCAGACAGATGCCACGTTCTTCAAAAATTATATCCGCCTTGCCTGGTTCGGTGTAGCATTTATAACTATCGGGGGGCCTGTACTAATGAAAGCTCTCCGTAAGATCAGCGAAGGAAAAATCTTCACGGAATATTTTCTGATGAGCCTTGCAACCCTGGGCGCATTTGCTATCGGTGAATATCCCGAAGGCGTTGCCGTTATGCTCTTCTATGCAGTGGGAGAATTATTTCAGGATGCGGCCGTCAACCGCGCCAAGCGTTCCATTCAGGCGTTACTCGATGTTAGGCCAGATACTGTTTCAGTGGTACGCAATGGAAAGACCGAATACGTAAAAGCGGAACAAGTGAATAAAGGCGAAATAATACAAATCAAGCCTGGTGAAAAAATTGGCTTGGATGGCGAACTTCTTTCTAAGTCAGGTTCTTTCAATACCGCAGCACTTACAGGCGAAAGTAAACCCGACACAAAACAAAAAGGTGAAACCATCTTGGCTGGTATGATCAACTTGCAATCGCTGATCGAAGTAAAAGTAACAGCGGCCTACAAAGACTCTAAACTCTCTCGTATCCTTCAACTAGTGCAGGAGGCTACCACACGCAAATCACAAACACAACAATTTATTTCTCGCTTTGCTGAAGTGTACACACCTATTGTTGTGTTATTAGCTGTGCTATTAGTAGTAGCTCCGTATTTCTTTTTGCATGATGGTTACATTTTTCGCGATTGGCTTTATCGGTCACTGATCTTTTTAGTGATCTCATGTCCATGTGCATTGGTCATTTCAATACCGCTTGGGTATTTTGGTGGAATCGGTGCCGCCTCACACAATGGCATTTTGTTCAAGGGTTCTACCTTCCTCGATGTGATGGCTAAGATCAATACGATTGTAATGGACAAAACCGGAACCCTTACAAAAGGGATTTTTGAAGTACAGAAAATTCAGGTAAACGATTTTGATGAGAAGTTATTGATAAAATTGGTAGCGGCACTTGAAAGCAAATCCACGCATCCGGTAGGTTTGGCCATTGTGCGCTATGCGAAAAACTCGTACCAACAAGTACATGTTCAACACGTAGAAGAGATTGCAGGGCATGGATTGAAAGGAAAAGTGGATGGTATTGAACTTCTGGCGGGCAATGCGAAGCTGATGAAGAAATTTAATATCGCTTATGATAGCGCAATAGACGCCATTCCTTTCACAGTAGTATTAGTCGCAGTCAACAACAAGTATACAGGGCATTTCATCATTGCCGATCAGGTAAAAGATGATGCTGCTGAGACTATTCAAAAACTTCATGCGTCAAATATTAAAACCGTGATACTTTCCGGTGATAAAACAGCGGTGGTCAACGAGGTCGCCAAAAAGTTGGGCATCGATCAGGCCTTTGGTGATCTGTTGCCAGAAGAAAAAGTGGCAAAAGTCGAAGCATTGAAAGCACCCGGAGCACACATCGCCTTTGTGGGTGATGGCGTGAACGATGCTCCTGTAGTGGCTTTAGCCGATGCGGGAATTGCCATGGGCGGGCTTGGAAGCGATGCTACGATTGAAACTTCAGATATAGTCATTCAAAATGATCAGCCTTCTAAAATTCCAGTGGCAATCAATATCGGAAAAGCCACCCGAAAAATTGTTTGGCAGAATATAACTTTAGCCTTTGTGGTAAAAGCAATTGTGCTGACATTAGGTGCTGGCGGATTGGCCACCATGTGGGAAGCTGTGTTTGCTGATGTGGGCGTGGCACTGCTAGCAATTTTAAATGCGGTGAGGATTCAGCGGATGAAATTCAATTGACTTATCAATTTTGTTTGTATGATGAAAATTCCGTTGTTTAGGCTGTTTTAAATCATTTTCACAAAAACAATTCCGCTCCTTAAATTCGTTTAACACCTTATATCACACCCAAGTAGTATTGATATGTTACGCTCTTTTTTCCAGTTAAGCCTACGCAATCTATTTCGAAAAAATGGATTGTTTACTTTTATCAATATAAGTGGGTTGGCAATCGGTTTGGCATCACTTCTGCTCATCGCAATGTTCATCCACGATGAATATAATTTTGACGCCTATCATACAAAGGCTGACCGAATCTACAGAATTGTATTGGACTTTTCGGAAAAGGGAAATACGGTAAGTTGGGCTCGCACAAGCGCCCCTATCGGAAAATATCTTACAGGAGCTTATCCTGAGGTCGAGCAAGTAGTTCGGCTGCGGAAGAATCCGGGAACAGATCTAATAAGCCGCGATGAAATCAAATTCTATGAAGAGCGGGTCTTCTTCGCTGACAGCACCTTGTTTAATATTTTTGATTTTGAACTGGAGAGCGGAAATCCGGCTGTAGCACTGAGAGACAAAAATTCGATAGTGATCACATCGGTTTTGGCTAAAAAGTATTTCAAGAATGATGATGCTATTGGCAAGACCCTACGCTTTAATAATCTTATTGATCTAAAAATTACAGGTATTCTGAAGGAGATCCCGGCTCATTCGCATTTTGTTGCGGATGCCTTTATTATTTTTTCATCACTTGATGATCTTATAGGAGAAAAGCGGCTGACGCATTGGGGTTGGATGGATCATTACACGTATATATTGTTGACCCCTGGCTCGACTGCTGCACAACTCGAGTCCAAGTTTCCCAACTTCATCAGGAACAATGCGCCCGAATGGGTTTCTGAGAAGGAACGACTTTATCTACAGCCATTGAAATCTATCCATTTACATTCTGACCTCAAAGATGAGATCACTCCAAACAGTCGCGAAAGTTACTCCTTTATCCTTGGCACGATTGCAGTTTTCATCCTTTTGATGGCGTGTGCAAATTTTGTTAATTTATCTACTGCCACGCTTACAGGTCGATTCAAAGAAATCTCTATTCAGAAAGTGCTCGGTGCAGGACAATTCCATTTGGCTCTGTACTTCTGGATTGAATCGATTTTAATATGTGCGATATCGCTACTATTGGCATTTGTACTTGCGGCAATCACACTACCTTATTTGAATATTTCCACTGGCAAGCAAATGTCAATTGTCAACAGTGGGTGGATATTAGTATCTGCGCTCGCCCTTTCAGTAGCAATCGGGTTTCTTTCCGGGGTTATGCCGACCATTCAGTCTGTCAAATTAAATATCATGAACATATCAAAACCCCAGGGAAAATTGGAGAGTAAGTCCGCGATCCGGTCTGGGTTAATTACTTTCCAATTCTGCATCTCCATTTTGCTGATTACAGCTACCTGGATTGTATCCAAACAGTTTAACTTTCTGAAATCATCGCGACTTGGATTTACGAGTAATAATGTGTTAGTGGTACCCGTAAAAGACAGAGGTCAGAATGAGATGCACGATATTATTACAGATGAGATCCGGAAGTTGCCGGGAGTCGTGAATGCCAGCTTTTCATCCAGTTCACCCGGAACAGGCAACACGTACACTTACACATATACTCTTGCGGGAACTGAAAGCGGTGAGCAGGCAATGGCGGCCTTTTTCGTGGATGAAAATTTTTTCGAACTCTATGATGTCAAACTAAAGGAAGGCCGTTTCCCGAACTTCGACAAAAAAGATACGCTTGTCGATGTCATTCTTAATGAGTCTGCGGTAAGGTATCTTCAACTATCCGACCCAATAGGTCAATTAGTTCGCGGTCAGGTGCAGGGAAAAGTAGTAGGAGTAATAAAGGATTTCAATCATGCGACACTTCATTCTAACATCGAGCCTGTCATCATGTATTCCTACCCTCAGAACTTTCGGTTTGTATCCGTACAACTACAACAGGGATACGATCATAAGCTACTAGCGGCTCTCGAAAAACGCTGGCAAGAATTTTACCCGGAGTACCCGCTGGAATATTTTTTCCTGGATGAGAAGATCAAGCAATTGTATGGAGCAGAGTCTCAGTTGAGCAAGGCTTATACCTCGTTTTCTATCATCGCTATCCTGATTGCGGGAATTGGTCTGATCGGCCTGACCACCTATGTACTAAATCGTAAACTCAAGGAAATCAGCATTCGAAAAGTGTTTGGAAGTTCCACTATACAACTTATATGGTGGATCTATTCGGGATACTTAAAAATTGGATTGATAGCAACGCTTATCGCCTGGGGTGTGGGCTATTACTGGATGAAGAATTGGTTAAACGGCTTTGCATTTAAAGCGGAGATCAACGTTTCCTACTTTGTTCTCCCGGCATTGGTGATGATCATAATTTTGCTTCTCACAACTGGGGTTCAGACGTTTAAAGCGTCAAGGAGTAATCCTGTAAAATATTTACGGGATCAATGAAATGGTTTTACGAGGATTCAAAGAATGAAGCTTTGAGTTTCTAAAACTTTATTTCATACTGTAAACTTTTGGTGTTCAATTTGTCGCGAAATAGTGATGGTCAGTTTTAAGAGGAATTTCCGAAGGGTCAAGCAACATCTCCCATGAGCGCTTCATTTATTTCGGAAAAAGAATAAAACGCAAACGAGTGCAAGTTATGTTTTTGCCCATATAGATTGAAAAAACTATATATTTTTACACATCTTGGGTAAATTTTAAACCATTTGTGTAGATTTGATTCAAATAAAATCGATTCATGCCTGTTAAAAGAACCTAACTCATTGAAAATATGAAAAAATTACTTCGTCTGATCTTCTCATTCTCCACCCTTGTTTTTGCATTAACGAATCATGTAAATGCTCAGGATAATTATAAGCACCCACACCTTAATTCATCAGGACATGTATTGGACTCTGCTGGGGTGAAATTAGGATGGATTAAGGATGGGGTAATCTATAATGCAAAAGGAGAGACGATTGGCAAAATTGAAAAGGGAGATCTTCTGGATTACAAGGGTCATAAATTAGGTAATATCGGTAAGGATGGCACCTTCTACGATGCCAAAGGCGTTGTTGTATTCACCATTGAATCAAACAGCAAAGGTGAAAAGTGCAAAATATTTGATCCGCAAGGTAAAGTGATCGCTACCGTTCACGAAAGCTATAAGAACCAGGCATGCGCAATCCACTGCCTGTACAAAAAGATGCCACCGCACTAATGTCAAAGTGAGCTCACCAGAACTACCTTTTTGATTTTGTTGGTGAACTTATTAAAAGCGAAGACGCCAAAGAAATCGATGAGAATATCCAGCAATAAACTGGTGGAAAAGGAGCAAAAGCCTGTCAGTTGGCAGGCTTTTCTCGTTTCGAAAGCTGCCATAATTTTATAACTTTATATCAGATATGCCAGATTCCTGATTTCTGTCATGTATTCAAGCAACTAAAGTCATAGGATGCTGCTTGGCTTAGTGGTTAGTTTACTTTAACAATTGAGCAATGATACATTTCTCAGCCATACGAAAGATCAAATGCCCGCTGGCGCTTTGCGTCATTGTATCGTTTGCCTTAGTATTCGGGTGTGATCTTTTGTGCGGTTTGGGCATCATTTCATTTTCGTCTCCTGCACCTGCCGTTGTAACTACTACTTCCCATAATCATAGTCATGAAAATGAGCAGGGGCATCATGGGGGTTTAGTAACCGCAGGTCATGACCACAATTCTCACAGTCATACGGGTGATAAGCATAGCCATGATAAAGAGGCAAAAGACTGTTGCGATGACATCACCCAGCAGTTTTATTCCTCACTAGTCAGTTCTTCTGGAGCCTCCCTAGGTTCGCTGATTCATGCCGAAGCTTTTAAATTACTCAGCACTTTTACCTTTCCGGATATCTTAAGGGTCGAGTCCTTTAAAGGATTGCAGGTTGTCTCCACCTACGATTACCACTCCAATGGCCCGCCTGGCGGAAAGGTCGGCCAACGTATCTGTATTCTTTTCTGCACTTTTCTTATTTAGGTCATTCGACTCATTGCCTCTACTTGCTACGAGTCATAGCAAGCATTGCATGCTTGTGTCCTTTTCTCAACTTCTGAGGGGATAACAAAAATTTCCATCATTCTTTCTAGTCTTTAAAACCCATCGGGTTGCATTATGAAAATATTCAAGTTGCATATTAAGAACATGCTTTGCGATCGCTGCATTTATGTGGTGCGGCAGATTTTAAATCAGTTCAATGTAGTGCGGGTCAAGATTGAACTCGGGCAGGTATCCTTTTTATCTAATAACGACCATATTCTGCCTTTGCTGGAAAAAAAATTAAATGAGTTCAATCTTCAACTCATCCACACCAAAGAAGAGCAGACAGCCGAAGCGATAAAACTTGAAGTGAAATATTTTCTGGATGAACTAGAGAAACAGGATAAGACGGGAACATTTTCAGTCTACCTGGGCAAAAAGCTATCAAGAAATTACCACAACCTGAGCAAGTTATTTAGCCGTGTTGAGAAAATCACCATAGAGTCGTACCTCATTCGGCAGAAAATTGAGCGTGTAAAACGACTGCTCCGCGAGGACCAGTTGACGCTTAACGAGATTGCAGACCGCTTGCACTACACCAATGTTCAGCACCTCTCTGCACAATTCAGAAAAGTGACTGGCTTTTCGGTGCGTGAGTTTAAAAAACTTCAACGAACTGAGTATCCACACAAGTCACTAATGCAAGTGCTTTCTGAAATCCACGCCAAGGGATATGTGCACGCTTTTGACATTCGCGATAATGAAATTGTTGGAGCAGGCAATGTGAAAAACACGAAAGGGATGAATGTAAAAGAAATATATCGATTTGATGAAAACCCAAATTCTCTTGGTCAGAATGCAATCTACACAATTGAAGATACGAAGGGAACCAAGGGGTATTTGATTTGTCAACATTAATTGTTAAGGCAAGCCCCGACAATTAAGTATAACAAATAGACAGAATTATTTAACAGCGCATAGACACACAACACGATTTTTACAAGAATACAAATATGGTAGAAAAAATAATCAGTTGGGCCATTCACAATCGATTCATGGTGTTGATCGGCATCGTGATGATCACGATTGGAGGAATTTATTCTATCAGGGAAACTCCTGTTGATGCAATTCCTGATCTGTCAGAAAACCAGGTCATCGTGTTCACGGAATGGATGGGAAGAAATCCGCAGATCATCGAAGACCAAATCACCTATCCGCTGGTAACAAACCTTCAAGGTATTCCCAAAATAAAAACCATTCGTGCAGCATCTATGTTCGGCATGAGCTTCATCTTCGTCATTTTCGAGGATGATGCAGAGATATATTGGTCGCGCACCCGCGTATTAGAGCGATTGAATTACGCACAGAAATTTCTGCCACCCGGCATTACGCCCACCCTTGGCCCCGATGGTACCGGTATCGGACACGTATTCTGGTACACGTTAAAAGGAGATGGCTACAATCTCGGTGAACTGCGCGCCTTGCAGGATTGGTATGTAAAATTTGCTCTACAAAATGTGAAAGGTGTAAGTGAGGTGGCCTCCTACGGTGGATTTCAAAAGCAGTATCAGGTAGCCATTGACCCGCATAAGCTCATCTATTATGGTGTGCCCCTGATGGACGTAGCGAAAGCGGTTGTCAATAATAACCGTGATGTAGGAGGCAGTCTTTTTGAGATGAACGACATGGGTTACATGATCCGTGGACTTGGATACATCAAGACACCGGAAGATATCGAAAATATTTCTGTAGGAACGTACCGCTCTATCCCTATACGACTGAAAGATGTTGCGCATATCCAGATGGGCGGTGAATTAAGATTGGGAATCATCGAAGAAAACGGAGAAGGTGAAGCGGTTGGCGGAATTGTCGTTATGCGCTATGGTGAAAATGCCAAAGAGGTGATTGACAGAGTGAAGGAACGCATCATCGAAATTGAAAAAGGTTTGCCCTCTGGGGTAAAGTTTCACATTGCTTATGATAGAAGCGATCTGATCGAGGCAGCCGTTGCAACACTAAAAGAAGCACTTTGGGAGGAGATACTCATTGTGTCCCTTATTGTGATGGTTTTCATTTTTCATTTTCGGAGCGCGCTGGTGGCCATTCTTACTATCCCGTTTTCCATTCTGATCGGGTTTATCATTTTACGATATGCCGGCATAAGCCTTAATATCATGTCATTAGGCGGCATTGCATTAGCAATCGGTGATCTGATCGATGCGGGTATCGTGATGACGGAAAATGCATACCGCCAACTTACACAGGCCGTGGTTAAACCTCAGATTGAATCATGATGGAAAAGGAACGTATTGGCCATACTCGCGAGCTGACGGAGGAACAACGGATCAGCATTATAGAAAAAGCTTCCCAGAAGGTAGGTAGGGCGGTATTCTACTCCATACTCATTACACTCATTTCATTTTTTCCGATTTTGTTCCTTACCGGTCAGGAACATAAATTATTTTCCCCCTTGGTACTCACCAAAACTTTTACCATGATCGGTTCTGCGGTGGTGGCGATTTTTATTGTGCCGGTGCTGTTGCGAACACTGATGAAAGGAAGGCTTGTACCCGAAAGCCGCAATGTTGTTTCCAATTTCTTTATTCGATTGTACAGCCCGGTGATTAGGTTTTGTCTTCTTTGGAAGAAGACCGTACTGGCCTTGGCCTTTATTGTAAGTTTGGGTTGCATCCCCCTCCTGTTGCAGATGGGTTCAGAATTCATGCCACCATTGGATGAGGGTTCTTTACTGATGATGCCGGTAACGCTCCCGGACGTTTCTAACGCAGAAGCCAAGCGCATCCTTCAGATCCAGGATAGGATTTTAAAAAGTGTGCCTGAGGTGGAGAATGTGCTGGGCAAGGCGGGTCGTGCGTACACCGCCACCGACAATGCTCCCATGTCAATGATTGAAACCATTGTGGTGCTCAAACCAAAATCAAAATGGAGAGAAGGGATGACGAAAGAAAAACTCATCGCTGAGATGGACGAGCGTGTTAGTATCCCGGGAGTGGTTGTCGGATGGACACAGCCAATCATAAACCGGATTAACATGCTTTCCACTGGTATCCGTACCGATGTTGGAGTGAAAGTATTCGGATCTAATCTTGATTCTCTTTTTACACTTACGGCAAAAATTGAAAAATCACTTAGAGGTATTGACGGACTGGCTGATCTCTATGTAGAGCAACTTACAGGTGGAAAATACCTCAATATAAAAATCAACAGGGAGGCAATTGCACGTTATGCGCTTAGCGTAGAAGATGTTAACATGGTTATTGAAACTGCCCTGGGTGGCATGATTCTCACGAACACCATTGAGGCCAGGGAACGGTTTACCATAACTGTGCGACTGGCTCAAGACTTCAGAAATGATTTGGATGAAATTAAACGCGTACCGGTACAAACGTCTTCGTACGGTGTAGTGCCGCTTTCATCTTTGGCAGAAATTACTGTAGTAG
>ERZ1066130.157-NODE-157-length-36042-cov-14.276850_pt1 | contig 36042 bp, 41 predicted proteins | sample MGYA00382777_ERZ1066130 | MGnify/ENA primary metagenome ERZ1066130 (study PRJEB33369, sample SAMEA5778360) | biofilm metagenome | biome: Industrial cooling water; feature: Water cooling tower basin; material: Biofilm | place: United Arab Emirates | collected...
ACACACCGTCACCCATGTCCTGACGCAGCGCCACCTATGTCCTGGATCTGAACACCCGCCGCGGAGGAGTTCGTCTCGCGCCAGCCGGAGCGCGCGGAGGCTCGGGCGGGCGGCCTCCGCGCTCGCTCCGAGCAACCCGATCGTCATCAGGCCGCGGAGCCGGAGGCGTGGCGCGGCGAGAATCTGCCGTGCGAGGTCCGATGCCCCTTCGGGGGTGACACCGAACTTGCTCGCCTCGCCAGACGTGTTGACCTGCATGTAAACGTCGAGGGTGCGATCCTCGAACTCGAGTCGAGACTGCAGCTTGCGCACAATCTCCGGCCTGTCGACCGACTGCACCAGAGACGACCACTTGAGCACCTCAGGCACCTTGTTGCTCTGCAGATGGCCGATGAAGTGCCAAGTGGGCGCGACTCCGGCGAGGTCGGCGACGCGCCGATGTTTCGCGAGCCCCTCCTGGACTCTGTTCTCCCCGAGCAGTGTCGCGCCCGCTCGGACGGCTACAGCGATCCGATCCGGCGGAACGGTCTTCGTGGCCAGAAGAAGCCGGACTGTCGCGGGGTCCCGCCCGGCCCGCTCGCAAGCCAGGGACATTCTGCTGCGCACGGCCTCGAGCCTTGCCGGGATGTCTTGCGCATCATCGTCCACTACGCGCTTCCTCCGTCGGATGTCATCTTCCGGAGCCCTCGTTCGGCCTGGAACTGGTCGCCACGACGACACCACCGCGGCCGCGTAACGGCCTCGATCCGCGCGGCTGCCGGGACGGGCTTCCTAGCGACTCGAGGCCAGCTCGTTAGCTCCTGTGACGTGCTGCCGCGACCGCCTCGATTTCGACCCGCCATGCCGGCTCCACGAGCCGGGCCACCGCGACGCGGCTGCGTGCGGGCAGCGCGTCGGCGGTGACGAACTCGCTGTACGCCTCGCCGAACGCCTCCAGGTGTAGCTCGCCCCCGTCTCCGGCGACGAGGAAGCAGGTGATCTTCACCAGATCGGAAAGGTCGTACCCGTGCCGCCCGAGAACGCCGCGAAGCTCGGCGAGCACCGACCGGGTCTGCTCCCGCATGGCGGTCGGAGTCCCCGACGGGGCGGCACGGACGGAGCGTTCGTCTGGCACGACGCCGCTCACGAAGAGCAAGCGTCCCCCGTCGAGGCGGACCTCGACCGCTTCGCTCCAGTTGGCCAACGCGGCGTGCGCCGCGGTCTCTGGCTGTTGGAGGGAGAACCTCGAGAGGAAGCTGTCGCGACGATTCATGCGAGTGCTCCTTGCTGAGGGGTCCTAGCGGGCGAGCCAGCCGCCGTCGACGGCCAGCGCGTGCCCGAGGACGAAAGACGAAGTCGGGCCGAGCAGCCAGACCACCGCCTCGGCCATATCCCGGGGCGTCCCGAGCCGTCCGATCGGATGGTGCGAGACCGCCATGCGGCGGGCGGCCTGCCGAGCCGCGTCGTCGGTCCCCGAAAGCGGCCCGCCGTTCTCCATGGTCAGCTCGGTCTCGGTGATACCGGGCGAGATCGCGTTGACGCGCACGCCCCGACCGCCGTACTCGATCGCAGCGGCTCGGGTGAGCCCGACGACCGCGTGCTTTGACGCAACGTACGCGGGGGCGTTGGGGATCACCGAGTCCGCAAGGGCCGACGCGTTGTTGACGATCGCGCCGCCGCCGCGGGCCAGCATGGCGGGGATTTGGTGGCGCATGCACGCGAGGACGCCGAGCACGTTCACCTCGATGATCCGCCGGGCGAGCTCGATGTCGACGGCGCCGGTCGGTCCCTCGGGCTGATACGCGCCAGCGTTGTTGAAGGCGAGGTCCAGCCCGCCGAATTCCGAGACCGCGCGGTCGACCATGGAGCGGATCTGCCCCTCGTCGGCCACGTCCGTCTGGTGGAACACGGCGTCGCCGCCGCTTCTGCGGATTTCCTCCGCAACAGCGCTCCCGCGGTCCGACCGCCGGTTCGCGATAACGACCTTCGCCCCCAGGCCACCAAGCGTCAGCGCGGCCTCCCGGCCCATGCCTGATCCTCCGCCGGTCACTACGGCGACCTTGCCTTGGAACCAGCGCGTCGGTGATTCGGTAAGGCGATCCTCGGCATGGTGCATCGTTCTATGTCCTTTAGTCTTGAGGCGGGCCTCGGCGTTGCCGACGGTCGGCGACCCGGTTCCACAGTCGGGGGGCGAAGCTCGTTCCCGCTCGCGCGCCGGCCGTCCGGTTCACACTCGCCGCCGGCCCGGTCACGCGGACACACCATCCGAGCGAGAGCGCGGTCCGCCGCCGCGCGGGCCGGGGACTCCCCAGGCGATCAGCGACTCGGCGACCACGCGCCTGGCCCGGCGGACGATCGACCCGGCCGGCTCTCCGCACGGGCCGAGCGTTTCGGCGAGCGGCCCCATCGGCACGTCGTGCACGTCTCGCAGGACGATCGCCATGCGGTACACGGGCGGCAGCTGCACGACCGCGGCCCAGAGGTGCTCGGCCGCGTTGGCGGCGCGGAGCGACCGGAGCGCTCGCCCCGCGGTCGGCCTTCCCGCCTCGTCGAACGCGGGAAGAAGGCTCCGCACGAGCTCGTGCTGGCGTCCGAGGTTCGCCTTGCCCCACACCGCGACGATGCTTCCGCCGGCCGCCTGCGTGATCCAGCCCGCGACGCGCAAGTCCGCCGGGTAGCTCCCTATGCGATCAACCGCGTCGGAAACGATCGCGCACACGACGGCCGGGTCCTCGGCCAGCTCCGAGGACGCCATCTGCGCGAGGAGCCGCGAGACCGGGCGTTCGCACCAGAGCCAGAACGCCCGGCGGGCGGCCCGGCTCTCGCGCATCCGGGATCGGACTGACGAGAGCAGCGCCGACCCCGGGTCGGGCAGGCCGAGGGGGGCGGACGCGATGACGTCGCCGCTCGCGCAGGCGCTCCTCGTTGCCTGGGTGGACATGCTGAACCTCCGGGGCCGACGGCAGTACGCGAACGCGGGTTACTCGCCGGGGCGCGCCCTCGGCGGACACGACCGATCCGCCGGCGCGGCCCCCCGCCCGCCATCGCGCCGCCTCGAGCCCTTCCGCGCAGCGGCTGCGGCGACGAGTACGGCGGGGCAGGTTCACGGGTAGCCGAGCAAGGAGAAGTCGCATGCGGACTGACAGGCGGTCGTTCCTCGCCGCGGGAGGCTTCGCGATGATCGGGCTGGATCGGGTCGCGGCGGCAGCGGCAACGAGCGCGGTGCGAGCACAGGCGGCGCAGGGAGCCTTCCCGCGACCATCGGGCTTCGCGAGGCTGTCGGTGGGCGACATTCAGGGGCTCGTGCTGAGCGACGGCTCGTACCGCTTCCCGCAGTTCCAGCCCCTGTTCGCCCCCGAGGCCGCGCCCGACGAGCTCAACGCCGTGATGCGTGAGGGGTTCGCCGACCCCGGGCACGTCCCCTCGGAGGTCAACACGCTGCTGCTGCGGATCGGCGGCCTTAACGTCCTGGTCGACGCCGGCTTCGGCCGGCACGAGGGCGTTCCCGGCGGCCGGCTGCTCCAGAGCCTGTCCGATGCTGGGCTGCGTCCAGAGGACATCGATGCCGTGGTGATCACCCACGCCCACCGCGACCACCTGTGGGGGCTGGCCACGCCCGACGGAAGGCCGACGTTCCCCCGCGCTCGGGTGCTCATGAGCCGCCGCGAGCACGCGTTCTGGACCGAGGGCGCACCCGACTTGGCGCCCCTCCGCGTGCCCGAGGAGTGGAAGGCCCTGTGGCGGGTGCGCACGCCGATGGTGATCGCCGCCGTGAAGGCGCAGCTGGAGTTGATCGCGCCGGGCGACCGGCCCCTCGGCGACGGGATCGAGCTGCTCGACACCGCCGGGCACACGGCCGGCCACACGTCCGTCCTTGTGAACGGCGGGAACGAATCGCTGCTTGTCGCCGGCGATCTCGTGCACAACCAAGTGTTCAGCCTCGCCCGCCCGCGATGGACGACCGCCTTCGACTGGGACCTGCGGCGGTGCGTGGAGGTTCGCCTGCGGACGCTCGACCGCGCCGCGTCCGAGCGGCTCAGGGTGTTGGCGTACCACCTGCCCTGGCCCGGGCTGGGGTACGTCGCCCGGGACGGCGCCGAGCGATACCGCTGGTGCTCCGACCGCTGGGCGTGGTGACTGGCCCGCACCGTCTGTCCGCGCCGCCGACCCGGTGTCGAGTACGGCCCGCACGGAGCCCCCTCCGACCCGGCCGGGCCAGCCAGAGCGGCCGCCTGCCCGCCGGAAACACCACAGGCCGTCCCCAAAGGAAGCCAGTCCATGAAGCGTCCGCTCGTTGCACTGCTGTTTGGAACCCTCGCCATCGCCGCCGCCGGCGCGCTGATCGCCGCCGGCCCCGACCGGGCCGCCCCGGCCGGCGCGGGCGCGCAACAGTCCTGGACCGCGGCGCCGACGGTCCACTACCGCACCGTTAAGGTCGACGGCCTCGACATCGCCTATCGCGAGGCCGGCCCGAAGGACGGCCCGACGATCTTGCTGCTGCACGGATTCCCCACCTCCTCGCACATGTTCCGGAACCTGATCCCGGCGCTGGCGGACCGGTATCGGGTCATCGCGCCCGACTATCCGGGTTATGGCCACAGCAGCATGCCCAAGGTGAGCGAGTTCGACTACTCGTTCGACAACCTCGCCCGAGTCGTCGACAAGTTCACGAGGGCGGTCGGGGCCGAGACGTTCGTGATGTACGTTCAGGACTACGGCGCGCCGATCGGCTATCGAATCGCCGCCTCGCAGCCGCAGCGGATCCGCGGCCTGATCGTCCAGAACGGCAACGCCTATGACGAGGGGCTCAAGGAGTTCTGGGACCCCTTCCGCGCGTACTGGAAGGCGCAGACACCGGAGAACCGCGCGACGCTGGCCAAGTTCCTTGAGATCGACGCGACCAAGTGGCAATACACCCACGGCGTCGGCGACGTCTCGCGCGTCAGCCCGGACACCTGGACCATGGACCAGCTGGGCATGGACCGGCCGGGCAACAAGGACATCCAGCTCCAGCTCTTCCTGTCCTACGGCACCAACCCGCCGCTGTACCCCCAGTGGCAGGAGTACTTCCGCAAGCACCAGCCGCCGACGCTGATCGTCTGGGGCAAGAACGACCACATCTTCCCCGCCTCCGGCGCCGAGCCCTACAAGCGCGACCTGAAGAACCTCGACTTCAACCTCCTCGACACCGGCCACTTCGCGCTCGAGGAGATGGGCCCGCAGATCGCCGAGAAGATCCGCGCGTTCATGGCCTCGCGCGTCAAGTGAACCCCGAGCAATCACCCACTACGGGGACCCGGCCGGCGCGGACGTTCCGCACCGGCCGGCCCCGGAAAGAAAGGACATCGCATGACACGCCTCGCACCTCAGAACCCCAACACCGCGACCGGCAGCAACAAGGAAGTCTTCGACATGCTGCAGAAGCACCTCGGCATGGTGCCCAACATGACGAAGGTCATGGGAAACTCGCCCGCCGTCCTCAAGGCCTATGCCCAGTTCAGCGGGGCCATGGGCGGCGGCAAGCTCGGCCCGAAGCTGCGCGAGCAGATCGCCCTCTTGACTGCCGAGAACAATGCTTGCACCTACTGCCTCTCGGCCCACTCGGCGCTGGGCAGGATGGCCGGGCTCACCCAGGACCAGATGGACGGCGCCCGCCACGGCGAGGCCGGCGACCCCCGCGCGCTGGCCGCGCTCTCGTTCGCCCAGGCGGTCATCAACACCCGCGGCGGCGTGAGCGACGCCGACATCGCCTCCGCCCGTCGCGGCGGGCTCTCCGACGCCGAGCTGGCCGAGGTCGTCGGCGAGGTCGCGCTCAACTACTTCACCAACGTCTTCAACCGCGCGTTCGACGTCGAAGTCGACTTCCCCCGCGTCGAGGCACACAACCACGCCGCCGCACGCTGAACCCATACGGCCGCCCGCGTCGAGAGGCGCGGCCGCCGATTTGATCCACGTCCCGCCGCCGAGGAGGCCCGATGCACTCGCCACGACCGATCAGGCCGCCGTTCACACGGGAGTCCGCCGAGGCGAAGGTGCGGGCCGCGGAGGACGCCTGGAACACGCGTGACCCCGATCGGGTTGCGCTTGCCTACTCGGAGCGGAGCCTCTGGCGGAACCGCGCCGAGTTCCTTTTCGGGCGGGCTGCGATCCGGGCGTTCCTGCTGCGCAAGTGGGACCGGGAGCTCGAGTACAGGCTCGCCAAGGAGCTCTGGGCCTTCGAGGGCAGCCGGATCGCGGTCCGGTTCCAGTACGAGTATCGCGACGATTCCGGGCAGTGGCACCGTGCGTATGGCAACGAGAACTGGGAGTTCGATGACGACGGCCTGATGCGGCGGCGCGAGGCCAGCGTCAACGAGATCGCGATCTCGGAGTCCGAGCGCCGCTTCCGCTGGCCCGTGCCGGGCCAGCGGCCGGCCGACGCACCCGGGTGCGAGGACCCGTCCGACTCACCGCGGCTGATCCAAGGCTGAAAGCCGCGAGCCGCGCCGCATCGACCTCCGGTCACCTCAATCCGCCGGGAGCCGGTCCCAGCCGCGCCCTGAGCGCCGCCGCCCGGACGCTCGTCGGATGGTCGGCCGGGAAAACGCCGGCGAGACGCTCGGGGGCATCGGAGAGCGCGGCCAACGCCTCGTCCCGCTTGCCCAGGGCGTCGAGCGCAGTGGCGGCCTCGATCGCCAACTCCGACCCGAGGACCGAGCCGCTCAGAACCCCGCCTGCCTGGGCGACGGACGGCCGCCGAAGCACCTCGGCGGCCTCCGCGTGCAGGCCGCGCTGGTTGAGCATGCGTAGGAGCACCGCGCGGGCGAGTATCGTGCGCTGCGACGAGTCCGCTTCGCCCGCGACCCGCGACTCCAGACCACGCACGTAATCAAGGTCCCCATTGTCGGCCCAGCCGGTCCTGTCGAGAACCTCGATGACCTCAATGCGGCACACCGACCCCTCGGCGGTGTCGGGGCCGAGCCACTTGAGCACGGCGTCCGTGGCGGCCCGCAGTTCCGCCGCCGCCTCGGGGGTGCCGAGGTCGGCTAGACGTGACATGGCCAGTTGGTACCTGGACAAATCCACGTCGGCCGGCCGGGCGTTGGGCCCGGCGCCCTCGGCGATGGCCAGTGCCGCCTCCGCCGCTTTCCGGCCCTCGGCGGTGCGACCGACCGCCGACAGGAGCCTCGCCAGCTGCCACCGACCGGAGATCCGGTTCGTGTGCTGGGGGATGCGCTCGTCGAAGACCGGCAGCGTCGCCTCGAACATCGCGATCGCGTCCTGGACGCGGCCGAGTTCCGCCTTCGTCGACGCCAGCCGCATTCGGGCGACCGCCGCCCGCCTCCACGCGTCGGGCGCGTCGAGCGTGTCGAGCAGCGCGACCGCCGACTCAAGTGCTTCGGCCGACTCCGCGAGCCGCCCCCGATGCTGGAGCACCGCGCCGACACCCGCCAGCGCCTGCGCCGCCTCGACGCTCCGCTCGCCCTTGAGCGCGACCGCGTCCGCGTGCAGCTGTCTCGCCTGCGCCTCCGCCCGCGCCAGGTCGCCGCGGAACACCAGCACCTCGACCAGCGCCATGCGCAGGGGCATCCGGGCGGAGTCGCCGCGGGGCAGGTCCCGATCGATTCGGGCGGCGGCCTCGTCGATGATGTCCGCGACCGAGGCGGTCTCCGGCTTCTGCATCGGCGACGTGCCCGAGAGCACGGAGACCAGGAACCGCACCACCCGCTGCGTCTCGTCCCGGGCCTTCACGGCCGCGTCCCGCTCGGCCTCCGCTGCCGCCAGCGCCTCGCCCTTGGCCTGCTCGGACCGCACCGCGGCGACTAGCGCCTTGGCCGTCTGCCGCTGCGAGGCGACCAGCGAGACGCCCATCGCCGCCAGCGCGAGCACGGACGCCGCGCCCAGGCCGGCCGCGACGGGCCGCCGAGAGATCCACTTGCGCAGCCGGTACCCGAGAGTCTGTGGGGCGGCCCGGACGGGCTCGCCGTGCCGGAAGCGGTCGAGGTCGTCCGCGAACTCCTGGGCTGAGCGGTAGCGCCGGCCCGGCTCGACCTCCAGCGCCTTGAGCGTGATCCAGTCCAACTCGCGAAGGCGCAGGCGAGATGTTGGCGATCCGTCCGCTGCGCCGCGCGCGACGAGCGCCTGCGAGGGTGGCGCAACCCGCGCGTCGGCCATCCGCCGGAGGAACTCCGGTCCGGCCCAGCCGAGGAGGTCGTCCCGTCGTCGGGGGAGGGACCCCGTGAGCAACTGGTACAGGATGACGCCGATCGAGTAGATATCCGATCGCTGGTCCACGACGGCCATCAGTCCCTGCGCCTGCTCGGGGCTCATGTACTCGACTGTGCCGACGGGGGTTCCAGGGACCGTCCCGTCCGCCGGAGTGGCCACGCCGAGGAGCTTCGCGATGCCGAAGTCGATGATCTTGGCCACGGGCCGACCCCCGCGCTCCGCGACGAGCACGTTCGCCGGCTTCAGGTCTCGGTGCACCAGCCCTTTGAGATGGGCGTGGTCGACCCCGGCACAGACCTGCCGGACCAGATCGACGCTCTCCTCGATGCCCAACGCGCCGACCGTCGCATAGACCGTGATCGGGCGGCCGTCCACGTACTCCATGGCCACGTACGGGGTGCCGTCCTCGGAGGTCCCGCCGTCGATGATCCTCGCGACGTTCTCGTGGTCGAGTGACTTGAGCGTCTCCCGCTCGAACTCGAAACGACGCCGGACCTGCCTCGACGCGAGGCCGTGCCGGATCAGCTTCACCGCGACCCGCCGCCCCATGGGCGGGGGCTCCTGCGCGAGGTACACCTCCCCCATCGACCCGCGTCCGAGCGGCCGCTCGATCCGGAACCGGCCGACGACCGGCGGCGGAGGCGGAGACTCCCCGTCGCCCAGCAGCGCCTCGTCCGCGACGTCCAGGAACGGCACGTACTCGCTCAGCGACGCCATCAGCCCGGGGTGCTCGAGCCGGAACCGCCCCAGGATGGCCGGACGGTCGGCCGGATCGGCCTCGTCCAGCTCGAGCAGGATCTCCTTCAGCAGTTCGCGGTCCTCAGGCCTCATCGGCGTCGCTCCATCGCGTGCCCCGGGCCGCAAGCTCCCGCATCAGCCAGGTCTTCGCGAACGCCCAGTCGCGGCGGACGGTCCGCGACGTGACGCCCAGGCCCTGCGCGATCTCCTCGTCGCCCATCCCGAGGAAGAACCGCATCGACACCACTTCAGCGGCCCGCCCGTCGATGTCGCGGAGGCGCTCGATCAAGTCGTCCACCCCGAGCACCACATCGTCCGCGACCTTCGGCATTGGAACGTCGAGGCCGTCGGTGTACGACCAGGGCGACACTCCGCCGCCTCGCTTCATGCGCTTCCTCGACCGAATACGGTCCACGACCGCACACCGTATCGCTCGCGTCGCCACAGCCAGAAAGTGCTGCTCGTCCCGCCAGGGCGACGTCTCCCTGGTCGCGAGGGCGAGATAGACCTCGTGGACCAGAGCCGTCGGTTGGACCGTGTGGCCCGGCGGCAGGCTCCGCATTGCCTCAGCGGCGCGACGACGCAACTCTGAGTACACGAGCTCGAAGCTCGCGTCAACCGACCGCCCCCCATCCGGTTCGTCGTAGTGTGCATGTTCCACGGGCCTTTCCTTTGGACCAGAGTGTACCCTCACGTCCGCAAACGGCGGACGAAGAAGGTTCAGTGGTACAAGGCTGACTCCCGTCATGGACGACAGCACTCCACCTCTTGGGTCGCCAGGTCTGGCCGATCGCAGGCTTAGCCCACGCGCACCGCTGTTGCTATTACTTCCGAATGAGGCCCGATGCAGCCCGCAGCAACTCCTTTCGTCGCAGCCAACCGACGAATGAGCCTGTGGCGAGCACGGCGAGCGCCATGAAGAAGAGGGCCCCTCCATCGCCATTGACTTCGATGCCCAACCAAGCGATGTGAGAGAGCACGGCCCCGACCATCAGCCCGACCGCGGCGACGCCACCCCACCCGGCCATTCGCGGTGTCAGCAAGAGGAGAACCGTCGCAAGTTCGGCTGCCCCGACCGCGAATCGCCCCCAGGGCTCGGCACCGAGCGTCTCGAAAAGAGCAACCGCCTCGGCAGCTCCGGTGAACTTGTAGAAGAGTGTCTGGCCAAGGATCGCCGCGGCCGCGAGTTGCGCGATCCATGACGCCGTCCGCGCCGTGCGATGAAGGGTCGGAGAGGTTCCGCCCTCAGCGGGAGTACGCGACTCCGTCGAGACGTCTTTCACTGCGGTTGCCACGGTGATGCTCCTGACGAGCCTGGATGACCCAGGCCTTGCCACATACTCGCCTAATCAGGCTGAGCGCGGACACGGCTTCCCTGCGGAGCTGCGATATTCCCGGCGTCGCCGAGGGTGACACTGAGTGCTCGCACCACGTTTCGTTTCGGGAGGAGCTACGACCGCGAACCCCGGCACCACCCCGCTCGGCGAGCAGGCGGCGACCGTTCCGCTTGCCGACCGCGCGACGCCGCTCGGATGCGTGTGGCCCGTGGAAGCGTCATCACACACGGATTGATCGATTGCACTTGTCACATCCAGGACGGGCGCGTTGTCAAAGTGCCGGCCGGGTCGCGTGACCCAGCCGATTCGCACTCTTCCCACCACCTGGGAACCACGCGGAGCGTTCACATGAAGGCTGCAGTTGTCATTCTGTCGGATCCAAAGTCGGGCGAGGAGGCCCTTGGTCGCGCGTTCAACGGGCTCGGAACGGCCTACGAGCTCAAGCAGCGAGGCGACGAGGTCACCATCATCTTCCAGGGCGCGGGCACCCGCTGGGCGGCCGCTCTGGCCAAGAAGGACCACCCCCTGAACGGCCTGTACAACCTGGTCAAGGACAAGGTCGCGGGCGTCTCCTGCGGGTGCTCCGACGTGTTCGGCTCCCGCAACGAGGCCGAGACGGCGGGCTTCAAGGTGCTCACGGACAACGCGATCCCCGGGACAAGCGGCACGGCTGGTCTTGGCACCCTCGCGGCCAAGGGCTTCTCTGTCCTCACCTTCTGATCGTTGGCGAGTACAGCCGGGACGTCAGCCGTCGGCACCCCGTGCCCGGCGGTCGTCCCGTTTTGGGAGCCATCATGTCGACCACTGGACCATTTCATGCTGGCGAGGTCGCGGTGCAACGTCGCGTGGGCGAGACGGCTGTCGCGGAACGCAACGGCGGCGTGATCGGAGGATCGATCGTCGCTGGCGCGATCCCATTCCTCGCACAGCAACCGATGGTCGTCGTCGGCTCTCTCGCCGCGGACGGCCAGGTTTGGGCGTCGATGCTCTTCGGCGAGAAGGGCTTCGTGACGGCGTCCACGCCGCAGGTAGTCCGGATCGATGTCTCAAGGTCATTCCCGGTGCCGGGCGATCCGATCTGGACCAATGTCCAGGTCTATCCGGATGTTGGGCTGATTGCGCTGGAACTCGCAACACGGCGCCGGCTGCGGATCAACGGCAAGATGGTCCGGTCGGGGAACGTAGCGGAGCTGGCCGTGGCACAGGCCTATCCAAACTGTCCGAAGTACATCCAGCGACGCCAGTTCGTCGGGGTGGATGCGTCGCGACGCGAGCCCTCGTTCGAGCGCGGCACGTTGATCGGCCCTCGTGAGGCCGAGATCCTGCGGGCGGCCGACACGCTGTTCATCGCGACCATCCATGACATGACCGGCATGGACTGCTCTCACCGGGGCGGCAATCCCGGCTTCATCGAGGTGCTGACGCCCAACGAGATGCGGGTTCCCGACTACACCGGCAACAGCATGTACAACACGCTCGGCAACTTGGAGCTCGATCCGCGAGCGGGGGTGGTCGTCGCCGACTTCGATCGCGGAGAGGTGCTTCAACTCACCGGCACCGTCACGGTCGACTGGGACGTGCCCGGTTCGGATCAACTGACGACCGGCACGCGACGCTTCTGGCGGATGCGGGTTGATCGCTGGGTGTGGTCGCGATTGCCCGTCAAGCCGCTGTGGGACTACATCGATCCGTCGCCGTTCAACCCTGACGTAGCTTCCCCATTCCAGGAGGGCTCGTCGTGAGACTGATCGTGCGGGACATTGTGCAGCTGACAGACTCAGTAAAGTCTTTCGTCTTTGCCGGCGAGCACGGCGAAGAGTTGCCCCTCCACCGTCCCGGCGCACATGTTAAGCTGACGCTCCACGCCGACGGCAAGACGATGGTGCGCCGCTACTCGCTCGTGTCCGACCCCGCAAACCGCCGGGAGTATCGGATCGCCGTGCTGCGGGAACCGGCGAGCACAGGCGGCTCGGCGTACCTCCACGAACGCCTGCGGATCGGCGACGCGGTCGAGGCAGGCGCGCCCCAGAGCGACCTGCAGTTCGCTGATAACGCCGCCCATACTGTGCTCATCGCAGGGGGCATTGGCATCACGCCCATGCTCAGCCTGCTGAGGTCGTTGACCGCGGCGGGGCAAAGCGTCGAGATCCACTACGCGTCGCGCCGGCACGATCAGTGCGCGTTCCGCGATGAGGTGTCGGGCCTGGCCGGCGAGCGGGCACGGTTCTACTTCGACGACCTTGGGCACCGACTCAACATTTCCGAACTCTTGGGGTCGCAGCCGCGGGAAGCGCACGTGTATGTCTGCGGGCCGCGCGGCTTGATCGACGCGGTGCGGCGGACAGCCCAGCGGCTCGGGCACCCGAGGTCGGGCGTTCACTTCGAGAGCTTCGGGCCACGCTGGGCACCGACGGATACGCCCGTCGAACTGACGTTGGCCCAATCGGGGCTGACGCTTCACGTCGCGCCGGGAAGCACTCTGCTCGATGCGATGGTCGATGCCGGCGCGTTCGTCCCTTACGAGTGCAAGCGCGGCGAGTGCGCCACGTGCGTGGCCACGGTCCTGGAGGGTGACGTCGATCATCGTGATCTATGCCTCGACGACGTCCAGCGGGCGTCCTCGATCTGCACGTGTGTCTCGTGGGCCCGCGGCGGCCGTCTGGTTCTGGACATGTGAACATGGCCCAACTCCCCGTCATCTCGCCGGCTCCCCCCCCATCCCCAGTGCGGACATCGGTTGAAGTCACATCCCGCGACCGGCTGGTCGACTCGCACGGCCGAACGATCACGGACGTCCGCATCAGCCTCACCGACCGCTGCAACTTCCGCTGCATCTACTGCATGGAGCCGGACACACCGGTCCTCCATGGCGATGCGGCGCTGTCTGCTCAGCAGACTGGCGCGTTGTGCCGCGTGCTCCATCGGCTGCATGTGCGCACGGTCCGCTTAACGGGGGGCGAACCGTCGCTCCGGTCGGACCTGGAGGACGTCATCGCGGCAGTGGCGGGGGTCGGCATCCCCGATGTCGCAATGACGACCAACGGGCACCTCTCCACGCGGCAGCGGCTCCAGGCTTGGCGCAGGGCGGGTCTGTCACGCGTGACTGTGAGTCTCGACGCCGTCGACGACGACGTGTTCACGCGCCTCTCGCGGTCCGGGTCGACGCCCGCGCGGATCATCGGTCACATCGCCTGGGCGCGGGCGATCTTCCCGGAGACGAAGGTCAACGCCGTCGTGGTGAGGGGCCAGAACGAGTCGCAGGTTGTGCCCCTGGCGTCGCTGGCCCGGGACCTCGGGCTCGCGGTGCGCTTCATCGAGTTCATGCCGCTCGATGCCTCCAGAACATGGGATCGCGACCGATGCGTTCCGGCGGAAGAGATTCTTGGGCTCGTCGCGCACGCCTACCCCCTTGTCCCGGCGGGCCGTTCGGACGCTCGCGGCACGGCCGAAGAGTTCGTGTTTGCGGACGGAGCCCCTGGGTCCATCGGCGTCATCGCGCCGGTCACCAGGCCGTTCTGCGGCGAGTGCGGCCGCCTGCGGATCACCGCGGAGGGACGGGTCCGGCCCTGCCTCTTCAGCAGCCAGGAGTGGGATCTGATGCCGCTGCTGCGGGGCGAGATCGATGAGCAACGGGTCGCCGACTTCCTGTTGGACGCGACGTGGACGAAGCAGGCCTCGCACGGGATCTCGAGCGGCGCGTTCGTCCAGCCGGCGCGCCCGATGTCCGCGATCGGTGGGTAATGACGCGGACAGGACCGCTCAAGGAGCACGACCATGCGGATGGATCGACGTGACATGTTGTTCTCGGCAGGCGGCGCCGCCGTCGGCCTGGCGCTCGGGCTGACGCGGGCCGCCGCGGCGCAGCCAGCGGCCCCGGCTGGCCCCGTGCCGCCCGCGCCCGGGGCGTTCCCGAGTCCGCCCGGCTTTGCCCGCCTGACCATCGGCGACATCGAGGGGCTGGTCCTCAGCGACGGCTCGTACCGCTTCCCGCAGTTTCAGCCGCTGTTCGTCCCCGAGGCACCGCGCGACGAGCTCCGCTCCGTGATGACGGCGGGCTTCGCCCCGCCGGAGTTCGTGCCGTCGGAGGTGAACACGCTGCTGCTGCGCATCGACGGCCGACTCGTGCTGATCGACACGGGCTTCGGCGAGTTCGAGAACGTCCCCGGCGGTCGGCTGATGAAGAGCCTGGCCGAGGCCGGCGTGGCGCCCGCCTCGATCGACGCGGTCGTCATCACCCATGCCCACCGCGATCACGTCTGGGGCCTTGCTCGCCCCGACGGCTCGCCCGCGTTCCCCAACGCCCGGGTCTACATGAGCCGCCGCGAGCACGAGTTCTGGACGACCGGCGAGCCCGACCTCGCCTCGATGCGGGTGCCCGAAGAGTGGAAGACTCTCTGGAAGCAGCGCACGCCCACGGTGCTGGCGGCCGTTCAGCGGCGCGTGGAGCTCTTCGCACCCGGGGACAAGCCGCTGGACGACCGGATCGAGTTCCTCGACACCGCCGGGCACACCGTGGGGCACGTCTCCCCGCTGGTGCACGGCGGGGGCGAGTCCCTGCTGGTCACCAGCGATCTGGTGCACAACCACGTGTTCAGCCTCGCGCGCCCGCGCTGGACCACGGGCTTCGACTGGGACACGACGCGCTGTGTCGAGGCTCGTTTGCGAACGCTTGATCGAGTGGCCTCCGAGAGGCTGCGGGTCCTGGCCTACCACCTGCCATGGCCCGGTGTGGGGTACATCGCCCGCGACGGGGTCGAACGCTATCGCTGGCATCAGGATCGCTGGCAATGGTGACCTCCACGCGTCGTGTACTTGTACTCGTGCTCAGCATCGTCACGCTTGCGGCGGTCAGCTGTGAGAGGGCTCCGTTGTCGCAGCCGCCAGCCAGCGAGATCACCGTGCGCGTCGCGGTCGCGAGTTCTGCTCGCCCCGCGCTCGCCGCAGTCGTCGACGAGTTCGCGAAGCGGCACACGGGCGTCAGGATCGACCTCGTGGGCGGATCGACTGCTGCGTTGGGCGGGCAGCTCCGCGCTGGGGCGCCCTTCGACGTCTTCTACGCTGCGGACCTGGCGACCCCCAACGCCCTGGTACGCGACGGGGTGCTCGACGGAGACACCGTGGCGGTGTACGCGCGGGGTGAGCTCGTGCTGTGGCTTCGGGGAGAAGCCGGGGTTTCGCCGAGCACCGCCGACGATCGGACGCTCCGCGACCCGTCGATCCGGCGCCTCGCGCTCGCAGACGAGCGGACGGCGCCGTACGGACGCGCGGCCCGCCAGGTGCTGGCACGCGTGACGCCGCACCGCGACGTGGTCGTCGTGACGGGCGAGTCGGTGGAGCAGGCCGCGCAGTTCGCGTCCACGGGCGCGGTGGACGCGGCGTTCCTTTCCCGGAGCCACGCCGATTCGGTTTCGAGGGGCGGCGGGCACATCCTGGCGATCGATCCGGACTGGTACGAACCGCTGGTGCACGCGGGCGGCGTCGCGACCAGGTCCCACGGAGCCGTCTCTCAGGCGGCCCGCGTGTTCCACGCGTTCGTTCTCAGCGCGGAGGGGCAGCGGATCATCGGCCACTTTGGGTTTCTCGTCGCGGGCGAAGGAGAGGGGCGATGATTGACTGGCCCGCGCTCAGCTTGAGTCTGCGACTGGCGACGACGACCACGCTCGTGCTCGTGGTGCTCGCGCAGCCGCTCGCGGCCTGGCTGGCGTTCTTTCAGTCCACCGCAACCCGATTGGTGCGGACGCTGATCGCGTTGCCGCTCGTGCTCCCGCCGACCGTGCTCGGGTACTACATGCTCCATGTGGCAAGCCCGGCGAGCATGGCGGGCAGCCTCTGGCAATCGATCCTCGGCAAGCCGCTTGCCTTCAGCTTTGAAGGGCTCGTCCTGGCCACCGTGGTGACGAATCTTCCGGTGATGGTGCTTCCGGCCGCCGCCGCGTCGTCGGGCGTTGACAGGCGACTGATCGATGTTGCGCGGACACTTGGGCGACCGTGGCCGGTCATCTACGCGCGTGTGGTGCTCCCGCTCGCCTGGCCCGGGGTGCTCGCGGGTGCCGCGATGACCTTCGCCCACTGCCTGGGCGAGTTCGGTGTGGTGCTCATGATCGGCGGCTCCATCCCGGGCGAGACGCGGACCGCGTCCATCTCGGTCTACGAGTCGGTGCAGGTGATGGACCACGCGTCTGCGGGGCGAATGTCCGCGATCCTGCTCGCCGTCGCCTTCGCCGCGTTGCTGGCCAGCACGTGGCCACGTTCGCGTTGGAGGATACCCGCGTGAGCGCGCTGCTGACGTTTAACGTCGAGCTCGATGTTGGCGACGGCCGCCGGAGCGTGTCCGCCGCGGTCGATCTTGCGCCGGGAAAGACGCTCGTGATCGTCGGCCCGTCGGCCGTCGGCAAGAGCACGCTGATCCGGGTGATCGCTGGCGTCGCCAGGGCGTCCGCCGGTGCGGTGTCGTTTGGCGGTCACTCCTGGCTTGACACTGCCGACGGCCTCTTCGTCCCACCCTCAGACCGCCTGGTCGGCTACGTGCCCCAAGAGCAAGCCGTGTTTCCCCACATGACGGTGCTCGATAACGTCCGCTTCGGCGCCGGACGCGCGGGGAGGGACGCTCGCTCCGCGGTGTCGCGGGCGATGGATCTCTGCGCTCTTGGCGCTATCGAAGGCCGGCGAGCCGTGCACCTCTCGGGCGGAGAGAGGCAGAGGGTCGCGATTGCCCGGGCGCTTGCCTCACGCCCGCAGCTTCTGTTGCTGGACGAACCGTTCTGCTCTCTCGACGGCACCGCACGCCGCAGCCTGCGCGCACGCGTCAAGGAGTACTGCGAGCTCTGTGGCATCCCGTCGGTGCTCGTGACGCACGACCTCGAGGAGGCGGAGGATGTTGGCGACCTCATGCTCCAGCTTACGGTCTCGGCGGCTTCGATCCAGACCACTGGCCGGAGCGATAGCACCGTGACAACCCCCTGTCCGAGGTAACGGCATGAACATCTCCGGTCGCCTACTCGTGTGTCCCCGCCCAGATGGGCCGCTTCCAGATGGCCACATCCGCCTTCATGCGGTCGATGAAGATCGACATCGCAGCGATCGCTTCCTTGTTATGGTGGGCATCGACCACCAGCCGAAAGGAGACGGCGCCGACGGCCACCCGCCCCAGGCTGTGCTCGCACGAGATCGACAGCAGCCCGAACGTCGCAAGGAGTTCAGCGCCCAGCTCGCGGAGTTGTCGGTCGGCCATGGGGCGGAACGCCTCGTACTCCAGCGACGCCACAACCCCGTCGCCTTCGATAGCCCGGACCACACCAGCAAACTCCACCCTTGCGCCGGTTCCCGGAGCAAGAGGCACTTCGGTCGGACCGAGCGGTCCCTGAACGAAGGTCACGCTGGCCATCAGCCGCCTCCCACCAGTCCGACGATGGTGACTTCCACCCCCTCGCGAAGCACCTCGGAATCCTTCGCGAAAGAGTCGCCCAAGGCGAAAGGGAACCTTCCGATCCTCACCCCGAGCTTGGGGTACAGACGGACGATCTCGGCTCGAAGCTCGCCGACCGTGGCCGCCTCCGGCAGAACGATGTCGATGTGGGCCTGGTCGACCACATCGCGAAATGCACCAAACAGCTGGACTCGTATGACCATCGAGAGCTTGGACACGAGGACCAGCTTGTTTGTGACAGACGATCGCGGCGAGAGGAGAAGTCGCAATGCCTAGTCACGACGTGGACCCCTTGCCGGGCCCCTATGAAGCGGTCTCATCGCTCCTCTCGGCCGTGCAGGTCCTTGGAAGCGAAGCCGTCCCTTTGGAGACTGCCAGGAGCAGGGTGCTTCGCCAGGAGCTCAGGTCCGATCGAGACTCTCCCGCGATCGCGGTGAGCGCGATGGACGGGTACGCGGTCACCGCGAAGGGCTCGACCGCGACGACCTGGCCGCTTGTCGGCACCGCTCGCACGGGATCGGCTCCGCTGCGCTTGCCTCCGGGTGCGGCCATGCGCATCCATACGGGCGGACCGCTGCCAATCGGCGCCGATGCGGTACTCAGGCAAGAACTCGCCGAGGTTTCGGGCGGCTGCGTAACCATGATCGCACCGGCACGCGACGCGCCGCTCACTGCCGGCACGAACGTGCGGCCCCCTGCGGCCAACGCGAAGGCCGGCGATGTGATCGTCGCCGCCGGTGCAGTCGTCACCCCCGCGGTGGCCGCGGCGCTCGCTGCCTGTGGTACGCACACGGCCACCGTCGCCGTGCGGCCACGTGCTTCGGTGATCACCGGCGGTGACGAGGTCGTTGACCCACGCGATACCCCGGAGCCTTGGCAGACGCGCGATGCCATCGCCCCGGCGCTCGGTCAGCTCATGGCGTCACTCGGATGGTTGCTCGTGGGTCAGGCTCGCGTCCGCGACAGCCGGGAGGAGATCGGTTCCGCCGTGACGTCAGCCCTGGACTCTTCGGACGTTGTTGTGATCGCGGGCGCGGTTGGTCCCGGCGACCACGACCACGTGCGTCCCGTCCTGGAGGCGGCCGGCTGTCGGGTGCTGGTGCACGGCGTTCGTCAGCGACCAGGCAGGCCGTTGCTGCTTGCGATCTCGCCGGCGGGTAAGCCGATCGTGTGCCTGCCGGGCAACCCCCTGTCCAGCCTTGTCACCGGCCACCTCGTGCTGCCCGCGCTCTCATCCCGAATGCAGGGCGGGACGTCGAACGATGGAGCCCCGAGTCTGAGCGTGAGCTCACGCGACGTCTCTGACCTCTGGTGCCACCGGCTCGTTCGCGTGACAGGGCGTGGCGTTGGCACGCTGGTGACGACCGCCAGCTCCGGAGACGTGGTCGCGGCGGCAAGGAGCGACGGCTTTGTCACCGTGCCGCCCGGCGAGTCCGGCGATGGCCCATGGTCGTTTACCCCTTGGAGACTCTGACATGGATACCACCTCCGAACACCCGACGACGCTCTTCGCAGAGATGGTGGACGTGGCGGACAAGCCCATCACGGACCGGCACGCGCAGGCCGAGGCGATCGTCGCCGCGTCGCCTGCTCTGCTGGCGAGACTCCAGAGCGGCGATCTGCCCAAGGGCGACGCGCTCCGCTTCGCCTGCCTTGCCGGAGTCGCTGCGGTGAAGGCGACCCCGTCGCTCTTGCCGCTGTGCCACCCGCTCGGCGTGCACCACGCCCGCGTCGAGGCCGAGCTCCTGCCGGACGCGGTGCGCTTTGTCTGCCGCGTTCGCGCCAAGGCGGCGACGGGCGTCGAGATGGAAGCTCTCACCGCCGCGACCGCTGCGGCGCTCTGTCTGATCGATATGGGCAAGGGCATCGACCGGGACGCGCACATCCGCCGTGCGCATGTGACCGGGAAGTCGGGCGGACGGTCCGGCACCTACAGCCGCGATGCCCACGCGGGAGGCCCCGGGCAACCATGACTCAGCCGGTTCGCGCCGCAGTGCTGACCATTAGCGACCGGTGCCACCAAGGCACCGCGGTCGATCACTCGGGTCCCGCGCTGGAACGACTGCTGAAAGAGCGGATAGGCGCCTCAATCGTCCATCGCTCACTGGTTCCCGACGATGCAACTCGTATCGTCGAGTGCCTGAGGCTGTGGATCGCTTCCCCCACGGCGCCCGGAAGCGGTCCGCCTCCCCCCGACCTCATCGTCTCGACCGGCGGGACCGGGCTCGGCCCGAGGGACGTGACACCGGAGGCCGTTGACCAGGTCATCGAGCGTCCTTGCCCGGGGCTGATGGAGCTGGCCAGATCTCGCTGCGTTGCGTCCGAGCCGCGGGCCGCGTTGTCGCGCGGGGTTGCGGGCATCGCCGGTCGTACGTTGATCGTCACGCTGCCGGGCTCGCCCCAAGGTGCCTCCGACACGATTGGTGCGATCCTCGACGTCCTTCCACACGCCATCTCGATCCTTCGTGGCTCCCGTCACGACGATCCGCCTGCCCGATAGCGTGACGGCGGTGTGCCGCCACTCTACCTTCGCAGCCCCACCGCCTTGAGGCCGGCGAGCACGCCCTGACGGCGAACCCACGCCACGAACGACGCGGCCACCAGAACGATCATCGCCATCGCGAACAACGTGCCGCCGTCGTCATCAACGACGATCCCCAGGCGCGTCAGGTGGGACCCGATCGCACCCACCATCAGCCCGACCGAGAGCATGGCTCCGAGGTGGATGGTGCGCGGGATCAGGATCAGAGCGACCGCGACGAGCTCGGCCGTGGCCACGCCGAACCGGCCCCACGGCTCCGCGCCGAGCTTCGTGAAAAGCGATACCGCTTCAGGCGCTCCACTGAGCTTGAAGAACAGTGTCTGGCCGAGTATGGCGGCAACCAGGATCTGGGCGACCCACGACGCGACCCGCCACCTCTTGGCCGGTCCACACCCGGAGGGACAGGACGCGGGCTGTTGCTGAGTGGTGCTGCTTCTTGTGAGAACGTGCATTGGGGGCTCCTATGCCTGGGTCTCCAGGCACACTTTGTCCGCTCGGCGGCGGACTTTGTGACGGGTGTTGACCGTTTGTCCGCCACTGCAGGGGCTTGGCGAGTACTTGTGGGCGAGCTGCCCTGCGTTGTCACAGAACGCGAGCGTGCAGTGTCGAAAGGGCTCGCTGCCGGCTTCACCGTGGAGACGGACAGCCACGATTTTCCCCCGTTGTCCTGATAAGGAGCAGCCTCGTGAACACTCGCATGTCGATCATCGCCGCCACCCTTCTGGTTCCGCTCACCCTTGGCCCCGCCACCGCACTTGCCCAGCAGTCCGGGGCCTCGCAGCCCGCGGCGGCCGCCGCTGCGAACCGGGACCCCTTGAAGTACAACCTCAAGGATGGGCTTGCCCTCAAGGGCTTCGACCCCGTCGCCTACTTCCCTGAGGGCGGCGGTGTCGCAAAGCTCGGCGACGCCAAGTACTCCGCCACGCAGAACGGTGTGACCTACCGGTTCAGCAGCCAGGCAAACCTCGACGCCTTCAAGAAGGACCCCGCCCGGTACGAGCCGGCCTACGGCGGATGGTGCGCGTGGGCGCTCGGGGCCGCCGACAAGACCGTCGAGTCTGACCCCAAGGCTTTCAGCGTGGAGAACGACCGGCTCTACGTCTTCTTCAACGCCGAGAAGCGGGACGAGTGGGTAAACGGCGTCGAGGGACTGTTCCCCAAGGCGACCGCGAGCTGGAAGCGTCTCGGTGCCGAGGATGAGAGTAACCGACTGGCTCTCAAGGCACGCGCAGTGTCCCACTACAACCTGGACTCGGGGACCGGGCTGCATGGCTACGACCCGGTGTCGTACTTCGCCGAGGGCGGCAGCAAGCCGACCAAGGGCGACAAGAAGTTCAGCGTGGCCTACCGGGGCGTCACGTACCGCTTTGCCACCGAGGCCAACCGCAAGCGCTTCGCGGAAGCGCCCGACCGCTACGAGCCCGCGTACGGCGGATGGTGCGCGTGGGCGATGGGCGAGAAGAACGACAAGGTGGACCCCGACCCGACGTCTTTCAAGATCACCGATGGCAGGCTCTATGTGTTCTACAAGGGGATCCTCGGCGACACGCGCTCCCTGTGGCTCAAGGACGAGGCGGGCCTGAACGGAAAGGCCAACGCGAACTGGAAGCGCTTGAGCAACGAGGGCTAACACGGACAGGCTTCGACTCGCCACTCACATAAGGAGATATACACATGCGTCGTACATCGCTTGGCATCGGACTTTCCCTCTCGGCGATTCTCGCGGTTGGGGCACTCATCGCGGCTGGCCCAGGCGGGCCGGACGGGGCGCAACCGCGAGCGGCATCTACATGGGCCGCCGCGCCGGCTGTCCACTACCGCACAGTCAAGATCGACGGCGTGGACATCGCCTATCGGGAGGCCGGACCGAGGGACGGGCCCGTGGTTCTGCTGCTGCACGGGTTTCCGACCTCCTCCCACATGTTCCGCAATCTCATTCCGGCCTTGGCCGACAAGTACCGGGTGCTGGCACCCGATTACCCGGGTTACGGCAACAGCGGGATGCCGTCAATGACCGAGTTCGAGTACAGCTTCGATAACCTGGCGCGGGTGGTCGACAAGTTCACCCACGCCGTCGGCGCCGAGTCGTTCGTGATGTACGTCCAGGACTATGGGGCGCCGATCGGCTACCGCATCGCGGCGGCTCAGCCCCAGCGGATCCGCGGGCTGATCGTCCAGAACGGCAACGCCTACGAAGAGGGGCTCAAGGAGTTCTGGGATCCCTTCAGGGCGTATTGGAAGGAGCAGTCGCCGGCAAACCGGGCCGCGCTCGCGAAGTTCCTCGAGATCGGGGCCACCAAGTGGCAGTGGACGCATGGCGTGGGGGACGAGTCACGCGTCAGCCCGGACACCTGGAACATGGATCAGCTCGGGCTTGATCGGCCCGGCAACAAGGACATCCAGCTCCAGCTCTTCCTGTCCTACGGCACAAATCCGCCGCTGTACCCGAAGTGGCAAGAGTACTTCCGCACGCACCAGCCGCCGACGCTCATCGTGTGGGGCAAGAACGACCACATCTTCCCGGCGTCCGGGGCCGAGCCGTACAAGCGCGACCTGAAGAACCTGGACTTCAATCTCCTCGACACCGGACACTTCGCTCTCGAGGAGAAGGGGCCGGAGATTGCCGCGAGGATTCGCGAGTTCATCTCAACCCGAGTGAAGTAACCGCGTTCGGACCGGCGAAGACGCGACGCCGGTACACTTCGTGCATGAGCTCGAACGGGAACGCTGCAGCATCGGCCCGGGACATCGCGTCCCCGGGCCATGCTGCGTTCGGAGGCAGCCGCGTGCCCAGCTCATTCGAGTCCGAGACGAACGCCACCAGCAAAGCCAGCCACCCCTCCCCGGCAAGCCCAGACGGAGAGATCGACCTACTCGCTCGGCTGCGCGCCGGCGATGACGCGGCGTATGAGGCGTTGGTACGGACCTACACCCCGAGGCTGCTCATTGTCGCCCGGCGTGTGTCGGCAACCGACGCTGACGCCGAGGACGCCGTGCAGGACGCGTTCATCTCCGTGTTCAAGTCCATCGGAAGTTTCGACGGTCGTTCGAGCATCGGCACCTGGCTGCACCGCATCGTGGTCAACCGCGCGATCACGCGTGCCCGGAAGACCCAATCCCGTCGCGAAACGTCCCTCGACGGCCTCCTCCCGACCTTTAAGGGCGGCCGTCACGCCGAGAGCCCTGAACCCTGGAAGACTGTCACATCCGAGGGGGCACCCAGCGTCCAAGTGGTCGAGGCCGTTCACGCGGCTCTCGCGGCCCTGCCCGAGGAGTTTCGGTCGGTGCTCGTACTGAAAGACGTGGAGGGCATGCAGTCAGCTGAGATCGCGCTTGCCCTGGGCATCAGCGACTCGCTCGTACGCCAGCGAGTCCACCGCGGGCGGCAAGCCATGATGAAGCTGATGACGCCCGTCATGCAGGAGTCCGAGTCTTGAGCCAGAACACACCCAACTCGCGTCCTCCGTGCCCGGATGCGGCCAACTCCGTGACGTGCGAAGGCTGTGTCGAGTTTCTCCTCGACTACGTAGACGGGGTTCTCCCGGAAGCGGAGCGCTTCAAGTTCGAGTCCCACATCGCGTTCTGCAAGGATTGCGAGGTGTACTTGGACAACTACAAGAAGGCAGCGGCTGCCGCGGCGAGTGCTGGCAAGCAGGATCGATCTCGGGCCGCGGCTGAGGTGCCCGAAGCACTGATTCAGGCGATCCTGCGGACTCGCAAGCACAGCCACTGACCAGACCCGACTACTCATCCCTCGCCGCCCCGCACCGCGGGGCGGTTGCCGTTTTGGCGTGCCAGCAGTTTCGCCGGACGGGGGTTGTAGCGACCATTGGCGGCTCGCAATGCGGACACTGGCTTGTCACATCTCCGGGCTTCGGCTTGTCCAACCTGTACCGGGACGAACCCGGCACCACACCGACGCCCGAAGCAGCCCTTGATTGTTTCAAGGAACGCGGCAGGGCGTCAACCGGAGTGAACACCATGGCCCGTCTTCCGATTCAGAACCCCCAGTCCGCCACCGGCAGCAACAAGGAGATCTTCGACTTCCTGCAGAAGAACCTGGGCATCGTGCCCAACATGACCAAGGTCATGGGCAACTCGCCCGCAGTGCTCCAGGCCTTCGCCCAGTTCAACGGGGCGATGGGCAACGCGAAGCTCAGCGCCAAGGCGCGGGAATCGATCGCGCTTCTCACGGCAGAGCACAATGCCTGTACGTACTGCCTCTCGGCGCACACCGCGCTTGGCAAGATGGCGGGCCTGACGCAGGAGCAGATGAACGGGGCCCGCCACGGCGAGTCGGGCGACCCCAAGACGCTGGCGGCCCTCACCTTCGCGCAGGCGGTGCTCGACAGTCGCGGCGGCGTTTCGGAGCAGAGCATCGCCGACGCCCGCCGGTCCGGCCTGGGCGAAGCCGAACTGGCCGAGGTGGTCGGCGCGGTGGCGCTCAACGTGTTCACCAACTACTTCAACCGTGCCTTTGCGGTCGATGTGGACTTCCCTCGCGTCGAGGCCCACAACCACGCCGCCGCCCGGTGAGAGCCTGCCTGCCCACACGGTGCCCGGTCCGAGAGGCACGAGCACCGCTTCGACCACCCAAGCAAGGAGACGCCTTTGTCCGCACCTCAACCGATCAAGCCGCCATTTACCTTCGAGACGGCCACCCACAAGGTCCGCGCCGCCGAGGACGGGTGGAACAGCCGTGACCCGGACCGGGTCTCGCTGGCGTACTCCACCGACAGCGTGTGGCGCAACCGGGGCGAGTTTGTCCAGGGACGCGACGCCATTCGGGCATTCCTCCGCCGCAAATGGACCCGCGAGCTGGACTTTCGCCTCGCGAAGGACCTCTGGACCTTCGCGGGCAACCGCATCGCCGTGCGCTTCCAATACGAGTACCGCGACGACTCGGGCCAGTGGTACCGGGCCTACGGCAACGAGAACTGGGAGTTCGGCGACGACGGGCTCATGCGTCGTCGCGAAGCCAGCATCAACGAGATCCCCATCGCCGAGTCGGAGCGTCGCTTTCGCTGGCCCGCGCCGGGACCCCGGCCCCTGGACGGGCCGGGGTGTGAGTCCCCAGCCGACTCCGCACGGCTGATCAGAAGCGTTTGACCTCGAGGAGCCACTCATGAATCGATCGTTCGTTGTGATCTCGGGCATTGCGCTCGCCGGAGCGGGCGCAGCGGCCCTCACCGTCGCAAGTCTGAGGGACGCGGCATCGTGCCGCAGTCCGGACATGACTGGCGATTCCCCGCAACTCTCCGAAAGGACTCCCGCCATGCACGCCAGTACCGATAGCCCCGTTCGCCATGTCTCCGAGGCCGACTTCGATTCGCTGCTCAAGGATGACAAGCCTGTTCTCGTCGACTTCTGGGCGACCTGGTGCCCGCCCTGCCGGGCCATCGCGCCAACCCTCGACTCGCTGGCCAAGGACTCCGTCGGCACGGCGACGATCGCGAAGGTCGATGTGGATCAGAACCAGGCACTGGCGGGCAAGTACGGCGTTCGGAACATCCCGACGCTGATCATCTTCAAGAACGGCAAGGAGGTCGACCGGCTGGTCGGTGCGCACCAGAAGGATGTCATCGCCGACCGGCTGGCCCGCGCCGGCCGCTGAGATCGCGCACCGCTGGGGCCCGGGATGCCGGGTCCCAGCGCTTGGTTTGCCTGCACCACTTACTGGGAGCGTGCCACATGTCTGTACCCCTTCGTGCCTCTCGCGTGTCACTCTCGGACGAGACCCGATGGGCACTCGCAGATCTGTTCAACAGCCTGCTCGCCGACGCGATCGACGTGTGGAGCCGGCTCAAGCACGCCCACTGGAACGTCCGCGGCCCGCAGTTCGCGATGTTGCACGATCTGTTTGACCGCCTCGCGAGCGAGACGGAGGAGGCTGCTGACCTGCTCGCTGAACGGGCCGCCCAGCTCGGCGCATTAGCGAGAGGCACCGTTCGGGAAGTGTCGCTTGCCACAACGATCTCTATCTCTTCCGACCCGCCGAGTCCTGACAAGTCCCCGACGAACAACCTCGCTGAGGTGGTGGCGTCGTTCGCCGATCATCTCCGAGTTGCGATCGGGCGGGCGGAGCAGCTCAGCGAGCCGGTCAGTGCCGACATCCTCACGGAGATCGCTCGGGCAGCGGAGAAGTCACTCTGGCTGCTCGAGGCGCACCGTGAGTGATGATCGGTAGGCAGTCATGCGGAGCGACTGCGAGTCCGGCCACGCGGGGACGCCACCGCGGGCTCGTGGGCGCCGCTCTCGCGCTCGTGGATTGACGCGACCCACGCCCCGCAGCGCTCCGTGGACCTCTCGGCACCCGACGCCTGCCGCACGCCGGAGGCTCGCGGCCGGGACATCGGGGTTGGCAGGCTCATCAACGCCGACCCTCGACCTCGCCTCGAATCGCAGAACGCTCTGTCAAATGAACTGCTTGGTCAGAGTCAAATCTCCGGCGGGGGCGTGAAGGGCACAGCCGGCAGCACCAACGATGGAGTAAGGTCACAATGAACGTCAGTCTACTTCGCGCATTCGGTCCATCGTCATGCCTTACGCTTGAGCAGGTGCCGACCCCCGAGCCTGCTGCCGACGAAGTGCTCATCCGCATCCAGGCCGCCGGGCTCAACCGGCTGGACCACTACCTCCGCGAGGGCTCGGTAACCCGCGATCTGCCGCTGCCGCGGATCCTGGGATCCGACGGCGCGGGCGTGGTCGAGCGAGCCCCCGCCGGCAGCGACCTCAAGCCCGGCGACCGCGTGATCCACATGCCCGGCTACCCGCTGGACCCCGCGCACGCCGGCGTTCGTCCCATCAGTGCTGCCCCGAGCTACGGGATCGTCGGCATGCTGCGTGACGGGACGTACGCGCAGTTCATCGCTGTCCCGCGTCGCTGGGTTGTCCGCGACCAGACGGGGCTGCCGCCCCACCAGGCCGCGACGCTGCCCATGCCCATCGTGACAGGCGTCCGCGCGGTCAGGGTCGTCGGCGAGGTCCGCGAGGGCCAGTCCGTTCTCGTGCACGCGGGCGCCTCGGGCACCGGCAGCATCAACATCCAGGTCGCCAAGGCCCTTGGAGCCCGCGTCGCGGCCACCGTCCGCTCCGCCTCCAAGGTCGAGTTTGTCCGCTCGCTCGGGGCCGAGGAGGTCTTCGTCACCAACGGCACCGACTTCGTTCAGCCCACCCTCCGCTGGACCGACGGACGCGGTGCCGACGTGATCATCGACAACCTCGGCGGCCCGGTTCTCACCGCCAGCGTTGACGCCCTTCGTCCGCTGGGCATTCTTGTTTCGATGGGCATGGTCATGGGCCTGGAAGCCACCATCTCCCTCCGCTCGCTGTTCTTCGCCCAGAAGCAGATCCGCGGTACGCTTATGGGAGACTTCGAGGATCTCACGTGGGGACTCGACCAAGTCCGGGCCGGTCGCATCCGCCCGACCCTCGACCGTGTCTACCCCCTCTCCCGCGCGGCCGAAGCGCACGAACGCCTCGCCCGCGGCGACTCGCTGGGCACGATCGTCCTCGACCCTTGGGCGGAGTAAGCAGCCATGGGCATCGACATCGCACGTCTCCGCACAGCCCTTCCACCGGCCCCATCGCCCGTCGGCCTGTACGACCGGGGAGTTATCCATCGTGGCTTTGGTGTGCTTTCTGGGCAGTTCCCCCTCGCGGGCGGCGAGCTTTCCACGAAGGGCAGGCTCGGGGTGGAAGTGACTGTCGATCAGGGTCGCGCCGCGGCAAGAGTCGCCGCGCTCAATGCTCTCGCGCAGATCGACGTTCTACTCGAGCACGACTGGTCACGCTTTCACCGCCTGCTCCGCCTCGACGGTGTTGTCGCCAGCGAACCCGGCTTCACCGGGCAGCCCGCTGTCCTCGATGGCGCATCGGAGCTGTTCATCCAGCTGTTGGGCCCGGCCGGTCAGCACGCTCGCACTGCCATCGGCGCCGCGGCGCTCCCACTTAACGCTCCACTCGAGCTCATCCTCACGTTCTCGTGCCACGACGCTGAAGTAATCTGACGACGGACTGTCACAGTGCGCGGGTGCAGTGCGTCCAATGGCGCCGCCGGAGAGTTCCGCGGTCAAGGAGCCTGTCAATGAGCAATCGATTCTCGTCGCGTCATCTTCTCGTCATTGGTGGAACCAGCGGCATCGGTCTGGCGATTGCCCAGAGGGTGATCGCGGAGGGGGGCAACGCCACTGTGGTCGGCTCACGGCAGGAGAAGGCCCGCCAGGCGGAGCAGGCTCTGGCTGGCCGCGGCAAGGCCCTCGGCGTCAATATCGCTTCCGATGTCGGGCTGAACGAGGTGGTCGCCCTCGTGCGCGATCACGCCGCCCCGTTCGACGCGCTGGTGAACGCGGCCGGGGTGTTCAACCCGAAGCCGTTCACGGAGCACACGACCGAGGACTACGACCGGTACCTGGAACTCACCCGGTCGCAGTTCTTCATCACCCAGGCCTTCGCGAAGCGGCTCATTGCTGCCAATCTGCCAGGGTCGATCGTGAACATCGGCTCGATGTGGGCCCGCCAAGCGATCGAGGCGACCCCCTCGTCGGCCTATTCCGTCGCCAAGGCGGGCCTCCACGCACTCACGCAGCACGCCGCGATGGAGCTCGCGAAGCACCGCATCCGGGTCAACGCCGTCTCGCCGGCTGTCGTTGAGACCCCGGTGTACGAAGCGTTCATCCCCAAGGAGCAGGTCCACTCAGCGCTCCAGGGCTTCAACGCCTTCCATCCCATCGGGCGCATCGGCACCACCGCCGACGTGGCCGCGGCCGCGACGTTCCTGCTTTCAGACGATGCGTCGTGGGTCACGGGGGCGATCTGGGATGTGGACGGCGGGGTTATGGCCGGCCGCAACAAGAACTGAGACTCGTAGGCGACAGTGCCATACGAGAACGCACCTTTAAGGAGACCACCTGTGCTTGAGTACAACAACGCCAACCTCATGAAGATCAAGGCGATGCGCGACGCGGCGCTGCCCGGGATGAACGCGTTCAAGGCCCTGAGCGACGCGGCGTTCGCCGACGGCGCCATCCCGCGGCGCACGAAGGAGCTGATCGCCCTTGCGGTCGCTATCAGCAAGCAGTGTCCCTACTGCATCGATATCCACGGCAAGCACGCGCGGGAGCAAGGAGTTACCGACGCGGAGGTGACGGAGGCAACCCTGATCGCAGCCGCGATCGGCGCCGGCGCCGCGGTCACCCACGGCACCCACGCAATGTGAGGGGCCCTCGGCCCCGGTGCGGTGTTCCCGCCCGGGCTGGGGGGCGGGAACCCGAGGATCGTTCACGGTCGAATCGTCAGCGAATCGCGAAGCCGAGCCGCCCGGACAACGGTTGGGTGGTTGGATGGAAGGATGCTGGCGAGGCGGTCGGGCGTGCTTCCGAGCACGCCCTTCGCCTCGTCGACGCGATTCAACCGCGCAAGGGCCGTGGCAAGCTCGAGCTTCAGGCTCGCCTCGACAAACGCATCCGATTTCGGCAGCGGCTGGTCGAGGGCAAGCGCAGGCTTCATGACCGCACCCGCTTCGACGAGCCGATCGGCACGGAGGAGGAGTCGACCGACGGACAGCCTGGCGGAGGCGATAAGGCCGGGCTCGCTGCTGAACTGCCGCGTCGCCAGGTCCAAGGTCGCGAGTGCTTGGGCAATCCGCTCAGGCGACACGTCGCCGACATCCGCCGCGGCATCGCAGAGGGCGATCTGAAGCACCAGCGACTCGTGGTGCCCACTGCCGTACCACCGCGTGAGCTCCGCGACGGCGGTATCGAGGTCGGCAAGCGCTGACGCACCGCCGCCGAACGAGATCCTGGCGAGCGCCAGGTAATGCCGAGCATTCGCCACATCAGTCGGCCGAGAATCGACCGCGCCCGATTCGATCAGCGCCGCTGCTTCGCTCGCGTACCGCACGGCGTCTTCGCCCCGCCCGTACACCCTGAGCATGTGCGACAAGAGCCACCGTACGGAGAGCCGATTCGAGTGCCTCGGAGCCTGCTCGTCGAACGCGGAGACCAGCGGCGTACAGAGCGCGATCGCGCCCGAGATATCGCCCTCATTTGCTGCGATGGCGGCGAGTCGCATCTGAGCAAATGCGGCCACCCTGCGCGCATCGGACGAATCCAAGGACTTGAGTATCTCGATGCCGCGACCGAAAGAAGACTTGGCGCCGGCAATGTTGCCGGCGTGCGACTTCGCGGTCCCGAGAGCGATGTACGCCTGCCCGGTCTCAAAGTGCATCTCCCCGTAGATCTCGGTTGCCTCGCTCGCCAACTCCTCGGCCTGTGCGATCGCGGCGGGAAAGTCGCCGCGATAGACGAGTACCTGTACGAGCGACTTCCGAAGCTGCAGGCGTGCCGCATCGGTCTTGGGTATCTCGGCCACCAGCCGGCGATTGGCCTCGTCGATGACCTGCGCGATCGTCGCGGTCTGCGGCTTCTCCATCGGGGAGCTTCCGGAAAGAACCGACGTGAGGAACGAAACTGCCCTCTTGGTCTCGTCCCTGGCCTTGACGGCGCTGTCTCGCTCACGCTGCGCCTGCTCGAGCGCGACTCCCTTGTCTCGATCGGACGCCCGTGCGAGCTCCAATGCTCGGGTGGTGGCCCGCTGGGAGATCGCCAGCGAGATGGTGAATGCAATCGCGCCGCATGCGCTCAGAACGCCCAACGCCGTGGTCCACGGGTATCGCCGGATCGTCTTCTTCAGCCGATACGCGTGCGAATGCGGAGCGGCCTTGACCGGAAGTCCCCCGAGAAAGCGCCCGAGGTCGTCCGAAAGTTCGGTCACGCTCCGGTAACGCCTTTCGGGATCGATCTCGAGCGCCCGGAGCGCGATCCAGTCGAGTTCACGGCGTCGCGTTGACGACATGCTCGATGGCGGAGGTGCACTGTGGAGCAACCCGAGGAGCGATGAGGGCGGCGCGATTCTCCTCGCGGCCATTTGCTCAAGGAACCGCGGCCCGACCGACTCGAGGATCGCCTGCCTGGTCCTCGGCAGTTGGCCGGTGAGCAGCTCGTACAGCATGACCCCTACAGAGTAAATGTCTGAGCGCTGATCCACGAGGCCGAGAAGCCCCTGAGCCTGCTCCGGGCTCATGTACTCGATCGTGCCGAGCGGGGCTCCGGGCAGCGTGTCCATCGTGCTCGGACCTTGTCCGATCAGCTTGGCGATCCCAAAGTCGATGATCTTGGCCAGAGGCGCGCCGTCGCGTTCGCAGACGAGAACATTCGCGGGCTTGAGATCTCGATGGACGAGCCCCTTGAGGTGCGCATGGGCGACGCCGACGCAGACCTGCCGAACAAGGTGGATTCGATCTTCAATGCTGAGCCGCCGCTCCGACGCGAAACGTGTGATCGGCGGTCCGTCGACAAACTCCATCGCAACGAAGAGCGACCCGTCGTCGTTCGTGCCGCCGTCGAGCACCTTGGCGATATGCTCGTGGTCAAGCGACGTCAGCACTTCGCGCTCGAACTCGAAGCGGCGCCGAGCCTGGCGCGACGCCGCCCCAGAGCGGATGACCTTGACCGCCACGTGACGTCCGAGTGGCGCGGGCTCTGTCGCGAGGTAGACCTCGCCCATGCTGCCCCGGCCGAGCAGTCGCTCCACCACGAAGCGCCCCAGGTGCGTCGGCACTCGCCCCGACCCCTCTGCTCCGAGCAGCTGCTCGTCGGCGGCATCGATGAACGGAACCAGCGCGTTGAGGTCATCAATCAGGTCGGGATGGTCGCGCTTGGCGTTGGCGAGCAAAGTGGCACGAGCGGCCGGGTCCGACTCGGAGAGCTGCAAGAGCAGGTCCTTGATGATGTCACGCCGCTCAGCGCTCATCCATCGTGCTCCACTGGGTACCGGCTTGCGCGAGTTCTCTCATGAGCCACGTCCTCGCGAACGTCCAGTCCCGCCGAACCGTTCGATCTGTGACACCCAACGCGCTGGCGACCTGCGACTCGCTCATTCCCAAGAAGAACCGCATCCCTACAACGTCCGCCGCCCGGGGGTCGACACCTCGTAGCCTCTCCATGAGACCGTCTACCCCAAGAACAACGTCGTCCGGTGCGCTCGGCATGCTCAGGGCGATGTCGGGCGGCAGCGGCGCGGGCGAAAGGCCCCCGCCCCTCTTCAATCGCTTTCTGGCGCGAATGCGGTCAACAACCGCGCACTGAATCGCACGGGTCGCCAAAGCCAGGAAGTGCTGCTCGTCTCGCCACGGGCCGGTTTCCCGCGTCGCCAGCGCCACATACGCCTCATGCACCAGCGCGGTCGGCTGGAGCGTCTGGCCGGGCGGAAGGTGCCTCATCGCTTCAACGGCGCGGCGACGCAACTCCGCATAGACAATCTCGAGGGCCGAAGCCACTTCCCGGGCCCGGGAGCACCCCTCCCCGTCGTGTTGTTCAGGTGACGTCAGGGTCATTAACACCTCGGGGTCCAGTATATGGTCCGCCTCGCCGCAGCGGGAACGCAGGTGGCGGGGGGCCGACGATCTGGACGGGCGTCGCACGGCCGGCTCGAATCGAAGCGACAATGGCCTCGATCCCATGAGTCGGTGTCCGGCCAATGAGGCGCACGGCGAGTGGAGGAGTGCGTGACTGGGGTATGCGAGCGAAGCATGACAGGCTTCACGCTCCCCCGTGCGCGGTCATGAGCACCAAGGTGACGAACAAGTCGGGTGAACTGATCAGTCACCAGCCTGCTTGCTGCCGAGCGTCTGTCGATCCGTCGCGGCCGCTCGATGTGGAGCGATTGAGTGTCGCGGACGTTCATGCCGCAACGCGGCTCAGTCAGCCTGACGCTCGCCGCTTGCTATGGCAGACACTGGCACCACACGCGCAGCAGCTCACTGGCCTCTTGCTCGACGGCGCCTTGGGTGGTCAGCCAGCGGTAACTGACGCGCTGCTGTCCGACGCACTCGACCAGGCCTCAGACTTTGCGGACAATCTTCCGGTCATCCTTTGGCTCGCCGAGGCCATTGGCGAGCGAGCTCTCATGCTCTGGGGGCGGCAAGACGAGAACCGCCAAAGGTCGACCATTGCTGAGATGCTGCCGCGCTTTGATGATCACGGTCGGAGGACAGGTCCTCCCACGATGTCCGCGCCAGCTTGCACCGAGTCGGCGGCAAGGCAGTTCCGAGCGGCTATTGAGCTTCTCCCGCCTCTTTATCGCATGACTCTGGTTCTCGCGGACGTCTACGGGGTCCCGCGCTCGCACCTCGCGGAGATGCTGGCGAGAGACGAAGCCGCGACCAGGCTCGTTCTCCACCATGCACGCCTGGCGGTGACGGAGACACTGTTGTCAATGCACACAGACTCGTGAACCACTCACACGCGAGGCTGTGCGGGATCTGCGTCTCAGAAGACGCTGATTCTGTCGTGTGCAAGGTCTCTGGGCCTGGCGTGTGCAGGAGTACCCGTTGTACCAGCGGTACACGATCACCGCTCAAGGCCGTGGTCTCAGGCAGTCACATTTGGCGGTCGCCGCGGGTTCCGGCCAGTTGTAACCGGAGTCGTTCGTTCTCAGCCTCGAGTGCTTCGATACGGTCCGTCAAGGCCCGGGCTGCCACCTCGATCTCTTCGGCGGTGTACCTGGGCGTGATGTACCTCGGGCAGTTCCAGTCAAGCCCCACGATGTCCACCACGATCCAGCGCTCGGCAAGCGGCGCGTCGGCACTTCGCCGCACAGGCTGACTCTTCAGCCCTGGAGGACGCGAGTCCTGGATGCGGGCGTGACCAAGAACCTTGAGCCTTGCCCGCGAGGGATAGTCCATAAAGAAGAGTGAGACACGGTCGCTACCTTGCAGATTGCCTGCTGTGATGAGTTGGCGATTGCCAGGGTAGTCCGGGATCACTAGCGCGTGATCGCCGAGAACCTCCACGAATCCCCGCTCGCCGCCACGGTGCTGCATGTAGGGCCATCCGTCCGCGTTGACCGACGCGATGTACAGGCTGTCTCGCCGGGCGATGAACTCACGCTCGTCCTCGGTGAGAGGGTCCCGGTCCGGACCCGGGGGGAGCCGGTAGCTCTTGCCGAACCACCGCTCCTGCTGAGCGAGCGCAGCCTTGTCCAACATCGTGTGAAGGTACGCGAGTGCCATTGACGGTGCTCCAGAGCCGCTTGAGGCATGGTTGGACCACGTCAGCTCGCGGCCTGTGACACCTGGATCCGCCTGTCCTGTCACACGCGACGACGACGAGTAGACCAATGGAGCCCTGACACGCGGCGATGTGCGGCGAGCCAGAGGCCGGAATGTCATCAAGGAGCTTGCTGATGCAGTCACACTCGGAAACTACCCGCCCTGTCGACATCGCCCCTCACCGCCCGCTTCTGCGTCGTGGCCATGTCCTGGCGGGCATCTTGATCGCGGGGGCCTCATCACTGGCCGTCGGGACGCTGTTGTTGGCCCAGGGTGGGAGCGGATCCGGCCAGCCGGCCAAGCAAGTGACCGCTGGGCCCGCGAAGGCCGCGGACACCCCGCCAGCCCCCTTCCCGAACCAAGGTCTCACGGTTGTGCGTGGTCGAACCGCGATCGTGATCACCGATCCGCAGGTGGACTTCCTGAGCCCGAAGGGGGTGACGTGGGGAGTTGTGGGCAAGAACGTCGAGGCGAACGGCACTGTGCAGAACCTCGAGCGCCTGATGAAGCTCGCCAAGGACAACGACCTCCCGCTGTTCATCTCCCCACACTACTACTTCCCCCACGACCACAAGTGGGAGCACGAGGGCGCCCTCGAGAAGCTCATGCACAACATCAAGATGTTCGATCGGCCCGGACCGCTCGACACCACGGGCCTGCAGGGTTCGGGCGCGGACTGGCTGGATCAGTACAAGCCCTACATCAACGACGGCAAGACCATCGTGACCAGCCCGCACAAGGTCTTCGGCCCCGAGTCGAACGACCTGGTGCTGCAGCTCCGCAAGAAGAACATCGACAAGGTGATCCTGGCGGGAATGTCGGCCAACCTCTGCACCGAGTCGCACATGCGGGAACTGATGGAACAGGGCTTCGAGGTCGCGGTCGTCGTGGACGCGACCGCTGGCGCCCAGGTTCCGGGTTATGACGGCTACGCGGCAGCGCTCGTCAACTACCGGATGATCGCCAACACGGTCTGGACGACATCCGAGGCTGAGGCGGCCGTTCGCGACGGTCTCGCGGGAGCGGCTCGCTAGGGCAACGCTGTCCGCGGATGATGAACGCGTGCGATGATCAGATCCCTCCTCCTGCGCTGTGCGACGCTGATCTCCTGGCGTCGCACAGCGCGTTTTTGGGGGAGTCCCTCGGATGCCACAACGGTGGCCCTCATGGAGACTGAGTGCCTCTTCCGCCATCCACATTCCTCTTGACACAGGAGGCCGGAGCATCCGCGGTCCAGAGGTCTCGCCGCTGGCGCCTCTCGCTGCTTGGCCTCTGCTGCGTGGCTGTCAGTCTTGCGGCGGCAGCCTGTGTCCTTCGAGTTGCCTGTCTCTTCGAGCGATCTGGACCGTCGGGTGTCCTGTCGGCCTCGATCACCGTTCAGCACGGATCGTGCGTCATCGAGTGGATGCGAGGGCCGCCGCTCCCGCTGGGACGAGAAGGCAGCTCCTGGATCCTTAACCGACAGATTGACGTCGGGTTTAGGGCTCGCTTCTCCGTCGATCGGAGCTTTGGACGCACACGCCTCGAAGCCCCAGCCACATTGATGCTTCTTGCTCCGCCTGCTCTTTTAGCCGGAGCGACCGGTTTCCGGCGACTCAGAAAGCCCCTACCGCCGAACACATGCCTCTGCGGCTATCCCCTCACGGGGCTGTTCAGATCCAGGACATAGGTGGCGCTGCGTCAGGACATGGGTGACGGTGTG
>ERZ1066130.158-NODE-158-length-35836-cov-16.936111_pt1 | contig 35836 bp, 27 predicted proteins | sample MGYA00382777_ERZ1066130 | MGnify/ENA primary metagenome ERZ1066130 (study PRJEB33369, sample SAMEA5778360) | biofilm metagenome | biome: Industrial cooling water; feature: Water cooling tower basin; material: Biofilm | place: United Arab Emirates | collected...
ATGCTGATCTCGCCGAAGGGCAATCTCAGGCTCGCATTGTCCGTAGCAAGGCCCGAGGCACCGGCGATCATCCTGGCGCTCTCGCGGACGAGCGTCTCGGTCATGTTCATGACCGTTTCGACATCGCCGAAGGCGTGGTAGAGCTCGAGCATCGTGAACTCGGGGTTGTGGTTGCGGTCCAGCCCCTCGTTGCGGAAGTTCCGGTTGACCTCGTAGACCTTGGGCATGCCGCCCACCAGAAGCCGCTTGAGATACAACTCCGGCGCGATCCGCAGGAACAGCGGCATGTCCAGCGCGTTCATGTGCGTCTTGAAAGGCCTCGCCGCGGCACCGCCGGCCAGTGCCTGGAGCATCGGCGTTTCGACCTCCGTGTACCCAAGCCCGTCGAGATGCCGACGGATGAACGCGACGAGCCTGCTCCGCAACTGGAACGTCCGAAGCGTTTCAGGTGTTGCCCACATGTCGACGTACCGGTGGCGGTACCGCAGTTCCGCGTCGCTCAGGCCCGCGTGCTTTTCCGGTGGCGGCACGAGGCACTTGGCCCCCGGGCTCAGCCCGGACGCCCACACCGTCACCTCGCCCGTGCGTGTCTTCATCAGGCGGCCCTCGGCGATGATCACATCGCCCAGGTCCGTCAGCTTTGCCAGTTTGAAGCCCTGCTCGCTCGCGTCCTTCTGGCTCACCGCGACCTGCAGGTCGCCCGTGTGGTCGCGCAGCGTGATCCAGACCAGTTTGCCGTTGTCGCGGTGGAGCATGACGCGTCCGGCCACGCGGACCATCGGCCGCGGATCGACGAACCCCGCCGGCGGCTCCTTGCCCGCGGCGGCGTGCGCGGCGTCGGCCTCGGGGCTGTGCATGGCCCGCGCGTCGCTGAGCGTCGCGAGCCCATCGGTTCGTACGCCATAGGGCAGGAGCCCGAGGGCCTCCGCCGCGGCACGGTTGTCGCGGCGCTGCTGCTCGAGCGGATGGATCGACGGCTGGGCGGGAGTGGCTTCGGAGGGTTGGGACATGGCAGGAGAGGGTAGATGGGCAAGCCCCGCCCGGACCCGCCATCCGTGCCCGCCGCGGCATCATTGCGCTACCCTGAAGCCATGAGCCACGACCCCATCACCGATGCGTTGCTGGACCTGCTTTCCCGCGAAGACCCGCAGGTTGCGCGGGCCATGACCCTCGAGCGCGAGCGACAGGAAACCACGATCGAACTCATCGCCAGCGAGAACCACGTCTCGCCCGCGGTGATGCACACGATGGGTTCGTTTCTGACCAACAAGTACGCCGAGGGCTACCCGGGCGCCCGCTACTACGGCGGCTGCGAGTTCCACGACACCATCGAGGACATCGCCCGCGACCGCGCCAAGGCGATGTTCGGCTGCAAGTTCGCCAACGTGCAGCCCCACTCGGGCGCTCAGGCCAACACCGCCGTGTTCATGGCCACCATGAAGCCCGGCGACACCTTTGCCAGCCTCGTGCTCAAGGACGGCGGGCACCTCTCGCACGGCATGAGCATCAACTTCTCCGGCGTGTATCACAAGCCGGTGTACTACCCGCTGGTGTACGACGCATCGCGCGCCGACTTTGAGCGCATCGACTACGACGCCGTCCGCGCCGTTGTCAGCGAGCACAAGCCCAAGGTGCTCATGTGCGGCTATTCCGCCTATCCGCGGGTCATCGACTTCGCACGCTTCCGCAGCATCGCCGATGAGTTCGGCTGCATCCTCGTCGCCGATGTGGCGCACATCGCCGGCCTCTGCGTCGGCGGGGCGCACCCCAACCCCTTCCCGCATGCGCACATCGTCACCACGACGACGCACAAGACCCTCCGCGGCCCCCGTGGCGGGCTGATCATGACCAACGATGAGGATCTTGCCAAGAAGATCGACAAGGCCGTCTTCCCCGGCGTGCAAGGCGGCCCGCTCATGCACGTCATCGCCAGCAAGGCCGTGGCCTTCGGCGAGTGCCTCAAGCCCGAGTTCAAGACCTACACCGCCCAGATCGTCGCCAACGCCAAGGCCCTGGCTCAGGCCCTGATCAAGCGCGGCTACCGCATCACCTCCGGCGGAACCGACAACCACCTCATGCTCGTCGATCTGCGCGCCAAGAACGCCGACATCACCGGTGCCGACGCCGAGCAGTGGCTCCAGAGCGCCGGCCTGATCTGCAACAAGAACGGCATCCCCTCCGACCCGCGCCCGCCGAAGTTCACCAGCGGCCTGCGTTTCGGCACCCCCGCCGTCACCACCCGCGGCATGCGCGAGGCCGACATGGACACCATCGCCGAACTCGTCGACCGCGTGCTGAGCGCCAAGGGCGAGGCCGCCGCCTGCCAGGCCGTGCGCCAGAGTGTCCGTGAGGTCTGCGCCAAGTTCGAAATGCCCGGGGTTCACGGCGGGGTCGGGGTCTGAGCGTCACAATCGGTCCCGATCGCGAGAATGCGTAAAGATCCCGGGCGCGATGCGGCTGTGATGCACCAATTCGGCTTCTGGTGCGTATGGACTGCATCGGAGCATGGGTGTGCGGGCGTGGCCGCGGAAGCCCCGATCGGCCCTGCGGGCTCAAGTCCCGGGGCGAAAGAGCCGAAGTGAGGGTTATGAGTCGCACGGATGCGAAGCTCATTCCGGGATCACCGACCGACGCCGCGACCGCAGCGAGCACGGGCGTTGTGTCGCCCGCTTCGGAAGGCCCTGCCCAGTCTGCGCGTCCGGGGCCTGTGCCCGGGCAGGGTGCATCGCATCACCTGCGGCGACGGGTGTTTCAGCAGGCAGGGGCGGTGCCGTTCCGCGTTCTGCCCGACGGCACGGTGCAGGTCATGCTGATCACCAACCGTGACGGCGGATGGATCGTCCCCAAGGGCATGATCGATCGCGGCCACACGCCCGAGCAGACCGCCCAGACCGAGTGCATGGAAGAGGCCGGCGTCCTGGGCCAACTCGGCCCGAGCGTCATCGGCACGTACGAATACGACAAGGGCCACAAGCGTTGCCGCGTGCGGCTCTTTGCGCTGCGCGTCAGCGAGGAAATGGAGCGATGGCCCGAAGGTCGCTGGCGCAAGCGTCAGTGGCTGAGCCAGAAGGACGCGGTGAGCGTCGCGTCGATCCCCGCGGTGCGCATGATCATCGAGCGGCTGAACGTGGCATCGCTGGGCGACGGCGCGGCCGCGTGATCCGGCTGAGTCCGGGATCGGCCTGAACCCTCGCGATTCCTGCGCCCAAAGGCCTCGATCACGAATCCATCGCCGGCGACAGGAACGAGCGCGGCTCATCGCCGACATCCCAATCCGCGCCAAGCCCGCCTTCGCGGAAGAACCGCGTCGGGCGGTCGTCGTTGAGCTGGGCGTTGAGCTTCCGCAGCGCCTCGTCGGCGATCTGCCGCACGCGCTCGCGGGAGATGCCGATTTCCTGCGCGATTTGCTTGAGCGTCAGCGGTTCCTGGCCGTCAAAGCCGAAGCGCATGCGCAGGATCCGAGCCTCGCGCTCGTCGATGGCGTCGAGCAGTTTGCGGATCGTGCGCAGCTCATCATCGCGCACCATGCCGTCGCCGGGTCCGCCGGTTCGGTGGTCGGCGACAAGGTCGCCGAAGTTCATGCTGTCGCCCTGTTCGTCGGTGGGGGCCTGGCTCGGCGTGCGAACGGCCTTGAGCGCCCGCTTGATGATCTTGAGCTTGCGCAGCGGAAGCTGCATCTCGTCGGCCAGTTCCTGCATCGTCGGCGGCCGGCCGAGCGCGTTCTCGAGTTTGCGAGACGCCTGCTTCCACTTGGCGATCAGTTCGACCATGTACGCCGGCACGTGGATCGGCTGCACCGCGTTGATCAGCGCCCGCTTGATCGCCTGCTTGATCCACCACGAGCCGTACGTGCTGAACCGCGCGCCCTGCGCGGGGTCGAATCCCTCGACCGCACGCAGCAGCCCGACGTTGCCCTCCTCGATGAGGTCCTGCAGCGTCAGCCCGCGATTGGCGTAGTTCTTGGCGATCGACACCACCAGGCGCAGGTTCGCCCGGATCATGCGGTCGCGTGCCGCGGGGCAGTTGTCGTTGATGATCGCCCAGCCGAGGGTCTTCTCCTCGTCGGCGGTCAGCAACGGGATCTCGTTGATCTGACGCAGATAGAGCTGCAGCCCAGTCTGCAGTTCCGCGGAGATGGATGTACGAGCAGACTTGGCCAGCGCCACGAAACTCCCCTTCCGCGGCGGTGGGCTTGCCGCGAGCCGGCGTCCGGAGCGACGCGATCGGCCTTCAAACGCTACGCCGCGCCTGAGGCTGTGGATCCCATCGAGTGTTTGGATTCACGCCTTCAGCACATCGCGTCAGAAGGAAAAGCCTACCGGATATGCCGGGTCGCTGAACAGGGGTTCGCAAGCCTCGAAGGCCGAAAAATGAGGATTATTCGGGTTTCCCCCCGGGGCGGCGACCCCTCATCCGCTTCCGCACCTACTCAAGGCTCCCCCTATCATCGAAGCCCGGTGGGAACGGAGTAGCCCGACGTGAGTGAAGATATCGGAAATCTGCTGCGGGCTTGGCCTTACGAGCCCGGAAAACTCAACGTCCGTCTCATCCCGGGTCAGGACGGCGAGCCCAAAATCCAACTCCGCCTGGACCTGGGCATCCTTCAGATGCACACCGAGGGGCGTCCGGATGGCCAGAAGCCCTTCGGCCATGAGTCCCTGCTCGAGTATCACGAGGCCAGGCTCGATGAGGCGACCTTCCGCCAGCGCGAACGCGACGCTCAGGCCGGCCGCGGCGAGGCGGACCTCGAACCCGACGACGACGCCGACGACACCGAGGACGACGACGAAGATTCGCCCCTGCCATCCAAGCCCGCGGCCTCCGGCGGCGAAGGGGGCGATCCCGGCCAGATCTCCGGCGATGCGGAGAGCGACGACGACGGGGAAGACGACGACGAGGACGAAGATGCGGGCATGACCGACCGCGGCCCGCTGACGCTCACGCGGCAGGAATGCCGCGAATTGCGCGATGAGGCCCTGCAGTACTACCACCGCTACATGGCGCTGCTGGTGCTGGAGGACTTCGAGGGCGTCGTGCGTGACACGAGCCGGAACCTGCGTGTGCTGGACTTGTGCGCCAAGCACGCGGGCCACGCCGAGGACCGCGAGGCGCTCGAGCCCTTCCGCGCATACATCACCATGATGCGCGCCCGCGCGCTGGCCAGCCAGGCGCTGAAGGACAACGAGCCCAAGGCCGCGATCAACGCCATCGATGAAGGTCTGGCCGCGCTCCGCAACCACTTTGCGACAAGCGGCCAGGAGAACGCCTTCGACACCAGCGGCGAGGTGCAGATGCTCCGCAACATGCGCGAGGCCCTGGTGCCCAAGTTGCCGGTGAGCCCCGCGGCGGAACTCCGCAAGAAACTCGCCGACGCCGTCAAGCGCGAGGCGTACGAGGAAGCGGCCAGGATCCGCGACCAGCTCAAGGGCATGGGTGAGGGCCGCTAAGGTCGTCGGCTTGCGTTCTCCCCGTGTCTCCGGTGCGTTCGAGCCTGAATTCGACGTTTGTTCGCCCACCCCTAGGGGTGGGCTTTCGCGGCGCGTGAGAAACTCGGGATGTTCTTCGCGTGCGGGGTTCATGCATCGCCGGGAAGTGACGATGTCAGCACTCGACGATGCTGACGGCCCACACTCCAGATCCTCGCAGGAAGTTGATGCGATCGCTCGCACTGATCGCGGTCGCATGTGCCCTTGCCGCGGGTCTGGTGGTGGGGATTCTGCACCTGCCTGACTGGGCTGTGATCACGGCGCTGGTTATTCTGGGACTCTTTGCCTTTGCGAGCGTTCTGATGCTCGGGTGGCACCTGCTGGTCGGGTCGGCCGCCGCGCCGTCGACGTCAGCTGGCACCGGAACGGGTGACGCACGCTCATCCGGCGGAGCGGACAGCGCCCTTGCGGGATGGCTGGCGTCGTCGATCCTGTGCATCGGTCTGTACGTTTCGCTTCTGGGCGCATCGCGTGATCTTGATCGGATCACGAAGGAGGCCGATGAGCGCTTCTCGCGTCTGGCCGCCGGCGTGCACTCGGCGGTTGTCGACGAGATGCTCCGCCCGTCGTTCTCGCTCCGGGGCCTGCGTGGCGCGTATGCCGCAAGTGACTTCGTCACGCGACCAGAGTTTGCGCGGTACGTCGAAATGCGCGATCTGAGCCGCGGTGTGGTCGGCCTTCCGCTGGTCGCCGCTGTCGAAAAGATCTCTCCGGAGACGGTCGGAGCCTTCGACGACCTGCTCCGAAGGTACGGCGAGCCGAGCCGCCAGCCCGTGCTGGCACCCGAAGTGCCGTATCACCTGCTGGTCCGCAACGTCGCCCCGGAGAGCAGGGCGGGACCGCTCACGCTCACGGACCTCGCGGGAGATCCGGCGGTTCGAGCCGCGGCGGAGTTGGCGATCTCCACCGGCGACGCGACGCTGACTCCACCGATCCGCCTCGAACTCGGCAGCGGCGACTTTGTCGGCCCGCTCTGGGTGCTGGCGGTGTATCGAAATGACGCGCCGACGGATTCCCCCGAGGCACGAGCGGCCGCGTTCGAGCACCTTCTCATCGCGCCGGTGCAGACCAGGGAAGTGGTCGAGAAAATCGCCAAGGATACCTTCGGCCTGGCCGACATTGAGGTCTTCGATCTCGACGTGTCCGGGCATCAGGTCATGGTCGCCGACTGGGACGAGCACCTGCGTTCGCTCGACGCCTGGAGCATCGACGCGGCGTACGCCGATCGCCTGTACGTGCGCGAGAGCAAGGAAGACCTTGGCGGCAGGGTCTGGCGCATCGTCGTTTCGTCCCGTCCGGCGTTCGAGTCGCGCGTCAACCTGGCCTCCGGCCAGAACTTCGGCGCCGCCGGCGGCGTGCTGAGCGTGCTGTTGTCCTGGCTGACCTGGACGATGGGCACCGCGACCAGCAGAGCCCGTGCCGCGGCTCATGCGATGACCCGCGATCTCCGCCGACTCTCGATGATCGCCGAGCGGACAAGAAACTCGGTGATCATCACCGATACGGAGCGTCGAATCGTCTGGGTCAACGAGGCCTTCACGCGGGTGACGGGCTACACGCTCGCCGAGGCGTACGGCCATTCGCCCGGCGAATTGCTGCAGTGCGATCGCTCGGACCCGCGCGCCGTCGAGCAGATGCGCCGCGCCATTCGGGCTCAGGAGCCCTGCCGAACGGAGATCATCAACCGCTCTAAGAGCGGCGAGTACTACGTCCTGGACATCGAAATCCAGCCTCTGTTCGACTCCGCGGGCAAACTCACAGGCTTCATGGCGATCGAGTCCGATGTTTCCGAGCAGTACCGCGCCCGCGAGGAGCTGGCCGCCAGCGAGGCGCGCTTCCGCGCCCTGTGCGACTCCTCGCCCATGCTCATCTGGACCAGCGACACCTCGGGCGGACGCGACTACTTCAATCAGCGTTGGCTCGACTTTACCGGGCGCCCGGTTGCCAGCGAGCAGGGCGACGGCTGGACGCAGAGCATCCATCGCGACGACCTCTGGCGCACCGTCGAGGCGTATGTCGCCGCGATCAACGACCGAACCGCCTTCGAGATCACCTACCGCCTCCGCCGCTCCGACGGGCAGTTCCGCACACTCGTTGATCGCGGCACGCCGCGGTTCAACGCCCGGGGCGAGTTCACGGGCTTCGTCGGCGCGTGCGCCGATGTCTCCGATCTGACGGAGTCCCGCCGTCAACTCCGCGCTCAGGCCGAGCACATGGACACCACCGTCCGTTCGGCCAACCTCGGCACGTGGGACTGGAATGTCACCAACGGCGACGTGCGGTTCAACGACCTGGCCCAGACGATGCTCGGATATGAGCCGGGCGAACTGGGCTCGAGCGTCGAAGCGTGGGAGGATCTGGTGCATCCGGATGACCAGCCCCAGCGACTGCGGGCCATCTACGAGCACCTTGAGGGCCGCACGCGCGAGTATCGCTGCGAGTACCGCGTCCGACGCAAGGACGGGGACTGGATGTGGCTGCTGGACGTCGGTCGCGTCACCGAGCGCGATGAGGAGTCTGCGCCGCTGCGCGCGATGGGCGTGCACATCGACGTGACCGAGTCGCACAAGGTCGAGAGCGAGCTTCGCGAGGCCCGCCTTCAGGCCGAGGCCGCCAACCGTGCAAAGAGCGAGTTCCTCGCCAACATGAGCCACGAGATCCGCACGCCGATGACCGCGATCATCGGCTACGCCGAACTGCTCGGCGATATCGGCGATCGATCCAAGGCGCCGCCGGAGCGGCTCGCGTACATCGACACCATCCGACGCAACGGCGACCACCTTCTCTCGATCATCAACGACATCCTCGACCTGTCCAAGATCGAGGCCGGAAAGATGAGCATCGAGCGCGTCGCGCTCAATCCGCTGCAGATCCTGCACGATGTCGAGTCGCTCATGAGCGTCAAGGCCCGCGACAAGTCGCTCTCGCTGCGGGTCGTTCAGGACTCCGATGTCCCCGCGACGATCGTCAGCGATCCCGTCCGCCTGCGGCAGATCATCGTCAACCTCGTCAGCAACGCCATCAAGTTCACAGAGACCGGCGGCGTCACCGTCCGCGTCTCGACCGTCGAACCCCAGTCCCCCGAGCCGCGGCTGCTCGTCAGTGTGCAGGACACCGGCATCGGCATGACCCCGAAGCAGGTCGCCGGGCTCTTTAACGCCTTCCAGCAGGCCGACGCCTCGACCACCCGGCGCTTCGGCGGCACCGGACTGGGCCTGCGCATCAGCAAGTCACTGGCGCGCATGCTCGGCGGCGATGTCACCGTCGAGAGCGAGCCCGGCAAGGGCAGCACCTTCACGCTGGTCGTCGCGACCGGCCCGCTCGCGGGTGTGGAGATGATCAACGCGGAGCGCGGACGCGTCGTCGTCCGCACCGATCGTCCGGCCGAGGCCGCTCCCGCCGCGGCATCGCCCGCCGAGCCCGGCAGCGGACCCCTCCGGGGTGTCCGGGTGCTGCTGGTCGAGGATGGCCCGGACAATCAGCGGCTCATCTCGCATCACCTCCGCCGCGCGGGCGCGGAGGTCACCATCGCGGACAACGGTCGCATCGCGCTCGAGAAACTCACCATCGACGCGACGGTCGAGGGCACCATGCGCGACCCCGCGCCGTTCGACCTGATCGTCACCGACATGCAGATGCCCGAGATCGACGGCTACTCACTGGCGATGCGACTTCGCGCCGGGGGCTGGCGTCGGGGCATCGTCGCGCTGACCGCGCACGCGATGGAGGGGGACGCCCAGAAGTGCCTCAAGGCCGGCTGCGATGCGTACGCGACCAAGCCGATCGATCGCCCCGCGCTGATCGAGGTCTGCCGCAAGTGGGCCAGGCGCGGCGAGCACGAGGTTTCGCCCCCGTCCGACCCGGCCGAGCAGAGCACCCCGGGGAGCCTCTGAGCGGGCAAAACGAACATCCCCGCGCACCGTGCGCGGGGAACGTTCGAGGTGAAGAGCACGAGAGGGTGCACACCGTCATCGCCGCTCAGCGACGCCGACGCAGACCCATCAGCCCGCCGAGCCCCAGCAGCGCCGCCGCGCCGGGCGTGGGCACATTGAAGAACACCGATGAGTTGCCGTAGTGCGATGTCGCCGGGTTGATCCCGCCGTTCGGATACGGCACGGCCCGATCGAAGATGCCGTTGAGCACCGGGTCATCCTGGAAGTACGACGCGATCTTGATGTCATCGCTCCGGGCGATGAGCAAGTCCTGACCCTGGAAGACGGTGATCGGCGGGATCGCGGCGTTGCTGATCGGGTTGTAGAACTGGAACGTCAGCGTGCGCGTGACGGTCTGTCCGACGGCGATGTCGCCGAAGTCCCACGTCGGCACCTGGTACGAACCGCCCACCGTCCCCGCCTGCCCGTTGGTGTAGCTGTACCACGCCAGCGCATCGTAGTTCGCGGCGGTGGTGTTGCTCGTGCCCGGGCTCGTCGGCGCTCCCGCCGGCGTGGTGCTCGGAACGTTCGCGCTGCTGGGGAAGAAGTTCGTCGGGTTGCCGTCATCGGCCCAGTGCGCCGCGAAGCGAACGCCGAACATCGTCCCCGCGTACGTCGGCGTCGGCGCGATGCGGTTCTCGCCGTGCATGTTGGGCTGACTGGCGAACGGCCCGAGCACCGCCGGCGTGTTGTTGGTGATCGACACGTTCATGGTGTAGCCGCTGATGAACCCGGGCGCGCCCGGCGTGAACGCCACGAGCGAACCGCGGATCGCCAGATGGTTGGGAACGAACCCGCCGCTGCCGTCGATGTTGTCGTGGAACTCGTGCGTGCGATAGTCGGCGACGCCGTTGTTGTCCAGGAACCACTGCCCGTTCTGCGTCGTCGGGTCGACCGCCGGACCCGCCGGCGCGTTTCCCGGCGTGATCGGACCGTTGCCGATGCTCCGGACGTCAAGCCCCGGAGAGGCCTGCGCCCAGGACGCCAGCACCAGCGTGCTCAGGGCCATCACGCTCGCGGCGTGAAGCAAGCGTGCGGAAGGGTTCGTGCCGATCGTGCGTGCGTTCATCTCTTCTCCTGCCTTTCGAGCCGTGATTGGCCCGTTATGGCGAGGCCCGCGATGGGCCGCCGACCTCGCCGGTTCTCAATGGATGCACGCACGCCGGCAGGATCTTTCAGCGACGCACAAATAAATGTCGCGATCCCGCCGACCACGGCGGTGGGGGCGTGACCGGCCAGCCGACCCGCCGTGGCAACACAGCCGGCTGATGCGCCGCATGTGACAGGCAAGAAGGTTCTTTGCGGGCACGCGCCATTCGCGCTATCTGAGCATCCCGCGCGAGCGCAGCGTCTCGATCAGCAGCACCGCGATGTCCGTCGTGCTGGGCACCAGCTCGTGCACCAGCCCCATCGCCGAGCATCCGCGCCCGACGCTCTGGACAAACCGGCTGGAGCGGCTTGATGCCTCGCGCAGCAACTCCGGCGTGATCGTCACCTCCACGCCGCGGCCGGTTTCGCTGTCGCTCAGGCGCACATCGCCCGAGAGCATCCGGCGGATCTGAGGATCACGCTGCGCCTCGCCCGCGGGGTCGATCTCCTCCGGGCTGAGCGTCTGGAGCACGTACACGTCGTGCCCGGCGTTGCCCGCCGTCGCCGCCATGGGCCGCAGCGCCGCAAGGCACCCGGGCTCCGGTGTCATCGGCGGCAGGAGCAAGTCGCTGATGATGACCGTCACACCGCTGCCCGATCGCGCCGCGTCCGCCGCCAGCAGCCGCATCCCCGCCGCCAGATCGCCCGCGATCACCGGGCCCGCGCGCCCCGCCGGCGTGCTGCCGATGCCCGCGAACGCCTCATCAAGAATGAACCGCCCGAACCGCGGCAGGTTCCGCCTGCCGCGCAGCGGCTCGAGCCGGCGCAGCCCCAGCCTCGTGTCGCCGACCAGGCTCACCATCACACGGTTGTTGTTGATCAGCCCCAGCGCGCCAAGGCTCGCCGCCAGCCGAGCGCCGAAGAGCAGCTTGTTGCCGTCGCCCGCGCCCGCGTTCATGCTGGGCGACACATCCAGAATCACGTGCAGCGCCAGGTCCTGCTCATCCTGAAACAACTTGATGAAGAACCGGTCCAGCCGCGCAAGAACATTCCAGTCGACGAACCGCAGATCGTCGCCGGGGGTGTACGCCCGGTAATCATCGAACTCGACGCTCCGGCCGCGCCGCTTGCTCCGCCGCTCGCCCTGGAGTTTCCCGGCGAAGGTCTTCCGGCTGGCCACATCCAGCCGCTCCAGCCGCGCCACCATCGCCGGGTCGAGCACCTGGTCAAGGTCCGTCGGCACCTGCGTGAGCGTTCCGAAGAACATGCCCCAACGGTAGCGGCCGCGGCCCCCCGTACAGCGGCCCCGGCCCGGCCGCGGGCCATTGGGGCGTACACTCCCGCCCCATGATCGACATCAAGCAACTCCGCGAGAATCCCGCCCGCTTCAAGGATGGCGCCGCCCGCAAGGGCATGGAAGTCCAGATCGATCGCCTCCTGCGCCTCGACGAGGAGAAGCGCGCATCGCTCGCGCAGCTCGAGAGCCTCCGCGCCGAGCAGAAGCGGATCGAGAAGGACCTCGGCCCCCAGATGGGCAAACTCAACGGCGAACTCAAGAAGGCCGAGGGCGAGGCCCGCGCGCTCATCGAGAAGCAACTGGCCGACCTCAAGGCCCGGCCCATGGCCCTCAAGGAGCAGGCCGGCGACCTTGAGAAGATCGTCGCTCGCCTCGAGCCCGAGATCACGTCCATCCTCCTGACCATTCCGCAGCCGCCCGATGGCGATGTGCCCGTCGGCACCTCCAGCGAGGACAACATCGAGGTCCGCCGCTGGGCTCCCCAGGGCTTCGACATCGCCGCGGGCTTCGAGAAGTCCCGCGGCTTCAAGCCCCGCACGCACCAGGAACTCGTCCGCGACCTCAAACTCGCCGACTTCGCCCGCGGCGTCAAGATGGCCGGCACCCGCAGTTACGTCCTGACCGGCCCCGGCATGCTCCTGCACCAGGCCGTGCTCCGCTACGCCATGGACTTCATGGTCCACAAGCACGGCTTCCAGGCCATGAGCGTGCCCGTCATCGTCCGCGAGGAGTGCATGGTCGGCACCGGCTTCTTCCCCGCGGGGCGCGAGCAGGCGTACCACTGCGACGAGAAGGCCCGCGGCGAAACGCACGACCTGTACCTCACCGGCACCGGCGAGGTCGGCCTCATGGGCCTGCATCAGGACGAGATCCTCGACGAGGCCAGCCTGCCCCTGAAGTACGTCACCGTCAGCACCTGCTTCCGCCGCGAAGCCGGAGCCGCGGGCAAGGACACCGCCGGCCTCTACCGCATTCACCAGTTCGACAAAGTCGAACAGGTCGTCATCTGCAAGGCCGATGAGGCCGAGAGCCGCCAGTGGCACCGTCAGATGATCGGTTACGTCGAGCAACTGCTCCAGAGCCTCGAACTGCCCTATCGCCTGCTGCAGTGCTGCACCGGCGACCTCGGCGTCAAGAACGCCGACATGGTCGATATCGAGTGCTGGATGCCCGGTCGCGGCGAAGTCGTCAACGGCAGCCCCACCGGCGCCTTCGGCGAGACCCACAGCGCCAGCCGGCTCTACGACTTCCAGTGCCGACGCCTGAACATGCGCTATCGCGCCGGCGGCGACGCCGGCAAGGGCGCGACCGTCTTCTGTCACTCGCTGAACAACACCGTCGCCGCATCGCCGCGGCTGCTCATTCCGCTGCTGGAGATGCACCAGCAGCCCGACGGCAGCGTCGCCATCCCCGCCGCCCTTCGACCGTACCTCAACGGCATGGACCGCATTTCACCGGCCAAGTGATCGGGCCGGAGGCCGCGCTCGCGGGATCGCGGCTGTGCTCTTGGGCCGCGGGCCTCAAGGCTCCGTCGGCACCGTGGCGACGCCGGGCTCTGTCGACGGCTGCTCAATCGCCGGTTCGCCGCCCGTCGCCGCCGCGTTGACGGCCTGGGTCTGCGTCGTTGGTGTCGCTCCGGTCGCCGTCGCCGTCGCCGTTGCGCCGCCCGTCGCCGTTCCGGCCACCGCCGGCGTTCCACCCTTGGCCGCCGCGAGCACGCGCTCCGTGCTCACCGACCAGATGTTCTCGCTCCCCGAGCGATCAGACACAAAGTAGATCCGTCCGTCGCGGCCCCACGTCGGCATCACGTTCGTGCCCGCACGCCCCGAAACCTGAATGCTCGATGCGCCGTCCAGGCTGCTGATCCAAAGCTCCGCGCCGGCGTTGGTCCCCGCGTCAAAGTGCTCCCGCGGCACGCGGCTGTACGCGAGCCACATCCCGTCCGGCGACCAGGTCGGGTTGATCGCCGCGAACTCGCGCCCGCCGACAATCTGCGTCACGTTCCCAGCGTTCCCGGGCGCGTAGTCGAGCGTCCAGAGCGCAAAGGCCCGCTGCCCACGCTCGCGGCCGCGCTGGAACAGAATCTTGTCGCTCCCGCCGACACCCGTTCCCGGCGTCGGGCACCACTCCGGGAACAGGCCGATTCCGATGAACTCCGCGTTCCCCGGCTGATCGACATTCATCACCCACAGTTCCCATCGGCCGCTGACAGTCCCCAGCCGCGAGAACACGACGCGCGTGCCATCGGGCGAGAACGACGGGTGCAGGTCGTGCGTGTGCCCATCGCTGAGCTGCACGGCCCGCCCGCCGCCCGCGGGCATGAGATAGATTCCCCACGCGCCCGTGCGATCGCTCGCGAAGGCGATCCGCTTGCCGTCCGGGCTGATCGCCGGCATCGCGTCGTTGCCCGGGTCGCTGGTCAGTTGCGTCACCGTGCGCGAGCCCACCTGCTTGATGTACAGGTCCGATGTGTGGCGGTGCTGCGTGCTGGCGAAGACCATGAACTTCCCGTCGCCGCTGATCCGCGGGTTGAAGTCCGCGCCCTCATCGGCGAAGCTCGACCGCTTCAGCCCCTCGAGCGCATCGCTCAGCGCATCGTTCTGCATCTGCGCCGTCTGATCCGTCGCCGGCGTCCCCGCCGCGGCGACATCCGCGACAAACTGCCCGCGCGAGCCCGCCCGACGTTCCGGTCGCTCCGCGTTGATCGTTCCGGTCACCTGCTCGATCGACGAAACCTCGCCCGCCTGCCCGCCCGGAGCATCACCCGCGACTTCGGTCTGCCCGCCAGCCCTTGGCTGAGCCTTCGGATCGAGCACAGCGTCCACCGTCGTGCAACCACCGGCGAGCAGCGCCAGCGCCGCGAGCATGATCGTCGTGCCGTGGATCGTCGCCTTGCCGCCGTTCGTGCGCACCGTGTTCATCGCCGTGCTCCATGCCCGCCCGCGCATCCGTGCGGGCGTTCGTGTTCATCCATGAATCGCCCGCCCGCGTTCGCGGACCGACAGCGCACGCCCGCCGCGGCCGACCTTCGGCCACGCCGGACTCTTCCTTCCCATCGGCTCGCCGATCCCGCCCCTTGACCGCCTCCGCGGCTGTTGGGGTGCAAACCCCACGCGCCCCGCCCCGTTCCCCCCGCTCAAGCCGTACCCGGACCCCGCCGCCGCACCGCGCTCGCGCACTTTCCGCCGACTGCCGATCGCAGCCCGCCCCGGCCCCCGCCCGCCATCAGCCAGATCAGCCGACCACGGGATCCGTGTCGCTGCACCCGGCGTGGTCCTCAGCCGTGGCCCGGCTTCTCCCGCTCACTCTCGGCGCGATCGATCGCCCGGCTCACGCCGATCAGCACCCCCGCCGCGATCGGCAGCGCGAACCACCACTGCACCGGCACCTTCAGCGGCGTCGCATGATCCGGCAGCCCCCAGGCCACGAGGTGGTACCCGATCGCCAGCAGGCTCAGCCCCGCCAGGCTCGCGGTGGGCACGCTCCAGTTCAGCCGCGTCAGCGCCCGTTCCAGCCGCCCGCGCGCCGCATCGGCGGTCGCGCGTTCATCTTCGCTCAGCCGCGCCCAGCGTCGCACGCTCGCGAGCATGAGCACCGATGCGACCACCATCGCGGCACCGATCACGACCATGCCGCCGCCGACGGGGCCAAGCCCCGCGATGTACGCCCAGATCGTCGCGAACACATTGGCCTGGAGCATGCGCACCGTTCCGCCCGCGCCGGGGCACGATGATCAGTTCATCACCATCGCCGCGCAGGTCACCATCGACATGCCCTGCTCGTCCAGCGCCGCGTGGAAGTGCAGCAGTCTGGTCTCCTTGGGCTGCACCACCGCCGCCGCCGCCGCGAGGTTGCCGATGGAGCACCAGCGCGTCGGGTTCTGCCGCCAGGCCATCGACGACACGAGCGCCTCGGGCTTGTTGTCCGTCAGGTGCTTGAGCAGCTCAAGGTCGCCGCGCACCACCTCGTTGCGAGCCTCCGCCCCCGGCCCCTCCTCGCCCGCCATCACCGTCTGGTCGCCGAACGCCGGGCCGACATGGCTCAGGTCCGCGCTGGCGACGATCAGCGTGCGCCCGGGCATCGCCGCGATCGCCTCGCGCAGCGCCTTGACGAACGGCTCGAACGCCACGCCCTTGCCGTCGTAACTCTCCCCGTTGCGCACCGACGGGTCGTGCACCAGAATCCCGAGCACCTTCGGGTACGCCCCCGTCTCGTCGGTCCCGAAAACGTGCTGGATCCACGGCACCTGCAGCTCGATGCTGTGCTCGTGCTCGTGATCGAACCGATGCTCCAGCAGCGCCGGGCCCAGTACCCCGCTCAGCCGCTGCGCCAGCGCCCGATCAACCTCGCACACGCCCAGCGCCGTGCGGTACCCCTTGTCGCACATGCACACGCCCGTCGCGTACCCGAAGTGATTCGTGCCAAGGATCACCACGCGGTCCGGTCGATCCACCACCCGCATCCGCCCGTACACATGCGCGTAGTTCGGCCAGCCGCGCCCATAGTCCAGGTGCGGCGTCACCACCGCCCCGGGCAGCGTCGCGAATGCCGGATCCGGCGCATCCTTGAGCGCCTGATCGATCCACAGGTCCAACTGCTGGCTCATCAACTGCTTCTCCGCCGCCGCCCGCTCGTCCTCCGGCAAGTCCTGCTTGCCGTGATGCTCCAGCAACTGATCGCCGAAGCTCGCGCTGCTCGCCGGGGGCAGCACATCGCTCGCGTCAAAGTTCGCCTTCACCTTCGCGTGCATCCGCTCGAACGTCGGCCCCTCCAGCAGCCCCGCGTCGTCGAGCTGCGCGATCAGCGGCTCGAGCATCGCCGCGCTCAGGCCCTGCCCGACCTGCTGGGCGATCTGCTCCAGCGTCCGCGTCCCATCCATCAGCGGAAGGATCATCGCCACCGCCGGTGCCGTCGTCACGACCCGCTCGCTGATCTGCTTCTGGTCCGCCAGCCCCAGCACCTGCACCGTCTGGCCGTCCGGGGCCTGCGCCTCCAGCGGGAACCCCCGCACCGGACGAAGCCGCGGCACCACCATGTGCTGGGCGTTGCGATCAAACCGCGGCGACTGCTGCTCGTTGGACATAGAGCCGATCCTACGCCCACCCTTTCCGCCCCCGCCCAAAACCGTCCAGAAGCGTCCAGAACCGCCCAGTACCACCGAAATCCGCCGAGTTGCCCCGCGCACAACCCCGCCAATGTCAATCTTAACCGTCCATATACCAAACAAAGCCCCGATTCGCACGCCCCCTGTTCCCGGCGCGTGACCCGGCCGCGCGAGCGGTCTATCCTTCCCTCCTGTCCATTTGTCCGCGGAGTGCCTCACATGCTCGACACCCTCAAGCCCGGCCAGTCCGTCACCTTCACCGTCCTGTCCACGCCCCGCGCGCAGGACTCCAAGGACACCATCGAGCGCCTCATGCGCCTCGACCCGGTGAACAAGAAGTCGCTCAGCAGCGCCTACAAGAAGCGCGCCCAGCGCCAGTTCACCTTCAACCGCGGCAACCGCGACTGGGTCAAGCGTGAAACCTGCGCCCAGATCGTCCGCTGCGCCAAGGGCGCTTCCTGGACCATGCCCTTCACCTTCAACGTCCTGCCCGACATCAAGTCAGTCCAGAAGTACCTGAAGGTCTCGGCCAAGTAATCCTGCCGACCCCGCCCGGCACCCGCCCGGCGCGTTCCGAGCCCCCGTCAATACGCCGCGATGCCGTCCGGGCCTTGAGCCCCCTCGGCACCGCGGCGTTTTTTCGCGCCCAATGATCCTGTCATGTTCCACGCACACGCCCGTTCCGTTCGCTCAGCGCTTCCGGCCCTGCTCACCCTGAGCCTCGCCGCGCTGGTCACGCTCCCCGCGTGCACCCCCGCGCCGCCCGCGATCGTCGCGCATGTCCCCCCGACCCGCACGCCCGACGCCACGTACACCGTCCGCGCCCGCGTCGTAGAGCTCCCCGGCGGACCGCGAGATCTCATCGCGTATCACGAGCCCATCGACAACTTCAAGGACCAATCCGGCAAAGTCGTCGGCATGAACTCCATGAAGATGGACTTCCCCATCGCCAAGGGGCTGGAAGACGAGGCCCGCTCGCTCTTCGTCGGCAAGAAAATCGAAATGACCTTCAGCGTCTGGTGGGGCAACAACCCGCTGTACATCACCACCAACATCAAGCCTCTCCCCGCCGACACGGTCATCCGCGAAGGCCGCGCCAACCCCGGCGCCGCGGGCGAATCAGCGCCGGCCCCAGCCCCGGCACCTGCACCGTAAAGGCCTCGATCGCTCACGCACCCTCGATCGTCACCAGCCGCCCCGTGCCGGTGAACAGCAGCACGCCGCGGACCTTCGACACACCCAGCCCCAGCAGCGCCGCCGCCGCCCGCTTGTACGCGCGCACCTGCGGCGTGTAGTGCTCCACGCGCTGCGCCAGCCGCTGCTCATCGACCACCGCGCCCGTACCGATCGCGTCGGTCTTGTAATCCAGCACCTCCGCCTCGATCGCCCGCCCCTTCGCATCAACGCGCACCACCAGCCGATCGATCGCGCCATTGAGCAGCGACGGTGGCCCCCCGGGCTGACGATCCACCACGCTGAACCGCTGCTCGCGCAGCAACTCCAGCCGCGCGCCCGCGGCCGGCCCGTACCGATCACGCCGCAACGCCGCGCCGATCGCCGACCCCAGCGCTGCGCGGAACTCGGGGATCAACCCGCGCACCAGCCGCTCATCCGCCCCGGCACCCGTCGCCGCCCGCACAAGCGTCGCATCATCCGGCTCGCCATCCTCAAGCCACGCGACGCACTCAAAGAACGCGTGCATCGCCGTGCCCTTATCCCGACCGGCGCTGCTCACCGGCCGCAGCAACAGCGACACATCCACGAGACTCCCGCCCTCCATGCCCGATGGGCTCGCCCTGGGCAAGTGCCGCGCGCTGACAACACCTTCACCCGCGTCGGTCGTGCCCGCAGCCGCCGCCACCCGCGTTGCGACAACCGCCCCGTCGCCCGTCGCCGCCCGCGTCACATGCGCAGGCTCGGCAGTGGGGGGCCGCTGGTCCGCCGCGGCACCGCCCGCGCTCGCCTCTTGCGGCTCTCGCCCGCTCGAGAACACCAACTCCCCCGCCCGCAGCGCCGACCCGGGCGCGAGCGCCCCGACCACAACCCCCGCCGCGCTCAGCGACAACTTCGCCGGCGATCCATCCTCCGAATCCGCATCGCCGTAAGCGCCCGGGTCGTCACCGTCGGCACCATCCTCCGCCCCGCTCTTGGGCGCAACGATCATCTCCAGAACCTTCTTCGCTCTGGTCAATGCAACATACACGCAACACAACTCGGCATGCACAACCCGCCGCATCGTCGCGGTGTGCAGCGACTCGAGCGTCGGGTCATAGGCCCGGATCTTCTCGCTCGTGCTATGGCTGATCGCCGTCGTTGGCTCCAGTGGGCTGGGGCGATCCGTCAGCAGATCATCGTTCCGCAGCCTCCATGCTCCATCCAGATCCGGCAGCACCACCGCATCGAACTCCAAGCCCTTGCTCGCATGGATCGTCATCACCCGCACCCTCTGCGCACCCGGGTCCTCCGCCCGATGGCCCTCCGCCATCGCCACGAACCTGCTCAGATCCATCGGCCCGCGTGCGCTCTCATCGTCGAACGCCCGCGCCAGCGCGATCAACTGCCCGAACCTCGCCACGCCGCGATGGTCCATCTCTCCCGCCGCGCCGCGCAGCCACTCATCGAGCACCTCCGCCAGCCCGACCCGCTCGATCCGCTCGCGCACCGCCGATGCCCGCGCCCGCGTGCGCCAGAGCCCATCCTCGTGCCGAATCCCCGCCGCGGCTCCGATGGCCGTCTGCGTCGCGTGAAACCACGACTGCTCATCACCGGGATGATCCGCAAACCGCAGCACACTCAGCGCCGCCCGCACCCCGGGCGAGTCCGTCAGCGGGTTCCCGCCCTCCTGGCTCGACGCGATCCCGCGACGCCGCAGTTCGTACATCAACCTTGCAATCGGCTTTCCCGTCCGCACCAGCACCGCGACATCCCCGACCCCCGGCTCTTCCAGCAGCGCCGCCACGCGCTCGGCCGCGCGTGCGCACGCCGCGGCACGCGCCTCGCTCGCGCTCACCCGCCCGTTCGAGCCGGCCATGCCCATCGGCGACGCCCACACGCGCACCGCTCCCGCGTCCTGCGCCCTGCCCGCGCCGACATGCCGATCAAACCCCGCCGCGAAAGCCTTTCCCGCCTCCATCGCCGCCGCGTTGCCCGCCAGAGCACCGTTGCCGCCCAGCCCCGCGAACACCGTGTTCACCGCCGACAGAACCTCCGCACCCGAGCGCCAGTTCTTCGACAGGCTGCTGGTCGCAAACCCCGCGAACCGCTCCGGCAGCGCCTCCATCAGGCCCGGCTCCGCCTCGCGCCATTGATACAATGACTGCTTCACATCGCCCACGACGAAGACCGACCTCTCGCGATCGCCACCGGAGAGGATCTCCTCGATCATCGGCGTGAACAACTGCAACTGCGTGAGCGATGTGTCCTGGAACTCATCCAGCAGCAGATGGTCCACCGACCCGTCCAGCCGATACGCGATTTCGTGGAGATCCAGGCCCTCGCGTCGGACCTGCGCCGCATCGGCCGCATCCGTGATCGCCCCCGCCCGCCGGAGTGTCACACGCCCCGCCCCCCGCAGCAGTCGCGGCACATCATCAAACGCGTACAGCCCAGTCCGCCGTCGAGTCCGCGTCAGCGCCCGCTCGTACCGCGCCGCAAGTTCAGCCGCCGCGACATTCCGCGCACGCAGCCGATGCAGCAGCACCGCCGCCGCGTGAATCGCCAGCGCCCCGAGCGGCCGCGCGAGCCCATCATCCAGTTCCACCCGCGAGAACGGCTCGCCATCGATCGCCGCGCGGCAGATTCTCTCCTCCGCCAGCCCGGCCCAGTCCTCGTTCGTCGCGCACTGAATCACCCTGTCCAGAGCCTTCGCGACGTTCTTGTTCGCCGTCCCCTTGCCCGTCATCGGCAGAGGCGCTCGCCGCAACTGCTCGATCGTCGACCTGAGATCCTCGGCCTTGAGCAGCCGGACCGCCGGCCCGGGCACGACGCGCCAAGGCTCGATCCGCTCCCCGCCGCGCCGCCACGCCGACAATGCAATGTCAACCGCCGACTGCAAGTTCTCCCGCACGCCGCGGGGCGTCCCCGCCCGCGACAGCGACTGCATCAGCCGCAGCAGGGTCCGCATCGTCGTGCCGTCCAGCACGGCCCCGATCGCCTCGTCGGCGACGCGCCGCTCCTGCTCATCCCGGCTCAGCCGCCAACCCGGCGGCGCCGGCAGTTCCATCGCGAAGGCCCCGGCCAAACGCAGAAAGAACGCGTCGATCGTCATCACCCGCAGCCGCGGCAACTCATCGACCACCCGCCGCAGAACCGCCGAACACTCCGCCGCCGTCGCCGGAACCCCGACCTCCTTCGACAGCCGCGACGCCGATGACTCATCCGTCGCGCCGCGGCAGAGCCGCAGCAGAATCCGGTCCAGCACCTCGCCCGCGGCCTTGCGCGTGAACGTCGTCGCCAGCACCCGCGACGGCTCAACCCCGCGCAGCAGCAACGCAATGACGCGGCTCGTCAGCGCGAAGGTCTTCCCCGACCCCGCGCTGGCCATGATCAGCATCCCGCGAGCAGCAGGCCCCGCTTCGCTCATGCGCCACCCCCAAACCCGCCGCCGACTCCGCCCCCGCCCGCACCATCCTCGCCTTCTGCCTGCTCCTCCTCCGCCCCGGGTGTCGCGCCGATGTACCCGACGCCGCACAACGCCGCCACCGGCCCGTCCTCCGGCGGGCGCTTCCCGAGTTCCGCAAACCGCCCCGCACGAACCGCGAGAATCACGCCGCGCGCTGCCTCATCCGCCGACACATAGTCATCCGCGTGCCACCTCGCCTCGACGATCCGCACCTCCGCCGGATCTCGCGGCAGCGCGATGTACCCCACCGCCATCTGCCCCTCGTCCCGCGGCGGGCCGAGCTCCGCGATCAGATGCCGATACAGCGGCAACTGCAAGTCCTTCCACTCCCCGTTCGAGCCGCGGTGCGCCTTCTCCGGATCGTCCTGGCTCTCGCCGGTCTTGTAATCAAAGATCGCCCACCGCCCATCTTCGTGCACATCAATCCGATCCACCTTCCCCGTCAGAATCATCGTCTCGGCCCCGGCCGCCAGTGTCGGGTGCGGCGCCACCACCGCCGGGCCCGCGTCGGCTTGCGTCGCCCCCGCCCGCCGCGCCGCGCGCTCGGCCGCTTGCGCCGCCGGTGACCACTCACAGTGGGCGATTCGCCACCCCTGCCGGGCCCGCTGCGCCTGGACCCGCGCAAACGCCGACAGCCGCTCCGCCGCGGTGGAAATCTGCAACTTCACCGCCGGCGATCGCCGCCGACCCAGCCGCCGCCGCACAAGCGTCGACAACTCGTCAAGCAGCACCGTTCTGACCATCTCGTCCGACGTGGATGCCGCGGCGTCACTGCGCCCGAACCGATCCAGCACCGTGTGCACCAGCGACCCGAAGGCCAGTGCATCCAGTTCCGTCGGCGGCACTCCCACCTCATCCAAACGCAGCACATGCCGCACGTAGAACGCATACGGCGATGCGAGATAATCGCGAAACGCCGTCACGCTCATCCGCTCGACCCGCGGCAGCGGCAGCACCGTCGGCATGATCCGTGTCCGGTCCGCACCGCCCGCCGCGATACCCGCGCCACCACCCGCGCCACCGCCCGCGCCACCACCAGCGTCCGCCGTCGTGCCATGCTCCGCGCTTTCCTCCCCCGCGCCGCTCCACCGCGCCAGCCGCCGCACCAGCACATCATCCGGGCACGCAAAGAGCAGCCTGCTCGGGCGCAGCGGGTCGCCGTCGGCCGTGCGCTTGCCCGCGATCAGCACCACGCGCCGCCGCGTCCGCAGCAGACTCTCCATCAGGTGCGTGTCCCGCGCGAGCCGCACCGCATCGTGCGACATCCCCAGCGCCCGCCTCAGCCCGTTGGGCAGCATCGCATCGCCCACGCCGCCCCCCGGCAGCACGCCCTCGTTCACACCCGTGATCACGACGACCGGCGACGGGTCCAGCGATGCCTCCAGCCACCCGAGCATCTCCACCGCGCCCGTCCCGCCCTCCCCCGGCATGGGCACTTCGCTCAGCACCGAGAGCACATGCGAAAGCAACATCGCCGGAGACATCCGTCCGCGAGCGCCCTCCATTCCCAGCATCGGGCTCACCGCATCGCGGAGTTCCTCCAGCGCAAGGATCGTCCCCGCATCCTCTGCCCGATCGCGCGACAGTTCGCGTCCCCCGTAGACCTCGGCCATGCACGCCAGGATCGCCCGCGCACCACCCGCCACACCACCCGCCACACCACCGCCCTCGCCTCCGCCGCTCTTCAGCCGCGCCGCAAGCCCCGCGACCTGCTCGGCGATTCGCCGCGCCACCTCACCCGGCCGCCGCTCGCGCTCGCTCCACGCCTCATCCTCACTCGCCGCCTCGCCACCCATATCTGCCGCGACCTCGAGCAGCGCATCGAGCGCCGTCGGCAGTGTCCGCTGCGCGTGCTCATCCATCTCTCGCAGCCACCACTCGCACCGCCCGTCCCTTCCGCTCGGCGGTGTCACGACGCGCAGCAGCCACCGCTCGACATCCGCCAACCTCACAAACGACGCCAGCGCCGCATAATCCCCATCGCGCAGAATCGCCAGCAGCCCGGCCAGCACGCGCATCGGCCCCGTTGTCGCCAGCGACTCCCCCGCCGCCGCGCGCAGCCGCACACGCGACCCCGCCGCCGCCCGCTTCAGCGACGGCGTGAGCCCCTCATCCGGCACCACAACCGCGGCCTCATCCACGCCGACAACCCCGCCCGGCCCGCGCCCGCGCACGCCCTCGAGCGCCCGCATCACGCGCCGCGCCTGATCGTCCGCATCCCCCGCGATCTCGATCGCTTCCTCGGGCACATCCAGCGTCACGCGCCCGCCCGCGCCGCCCACCCACATCTCCGGCACCACACACCCGAAATCATCAAACCGCTCAGCGTTGCGCGCATCGCTCATCACCGCCGCATGCACACGCACCCCCGCCGCGGCTGCACATTGCATCGCCCGGCGCAGCGCCGCGCTCGCATCAGCCACACCCACGATCACCGCGGCCTCCACACCCGGGTCCGCTCCCGCGATCGGTCCGCCGTGCCGCCTCGGCAGCCCGCGCAGCACGTCCATCACCGCCAGCCCCTCATCCGCGTACCCCATCGCCGCCAGCGCACGCTCGTACCGCTCCTGCACCGCCGCCATCGCCCGCCATCGCGCCGCTTCTTCCGCGCGCCCGCCCTCGGCGCCGGCCGCACCACTCTCGATGCGCTCCGCGACATCCGCGAACCGCAGCAATTCACCCGCCAGTTCCTCGCTCGCGCGCATCAGCATCCCCGCCACGCCCGACAGCGGCCACGGCTGCGCACCCGCATCAATCTCCCTTCCCGCCGACTCGCCTCCGATCTCCATCACACGCGAGCCAATCGCGTCCGCACCCATCTCCGGAGCATCGCGACCGTCATCAACATCGGCGAACGCAACGTCCGAGTCCCTCGCCCCATCACCGCGCGCCCCCGAATCCTCCGCCGCGAACTCATCAACCCGCGGCACAAACACCCGCACCTCATCCCGCGGCGTCTCCTCCAGCGCCGCCACCCACGCCAATCGCCGCACCAGCGCCGGCGCCGCACGCTCGCCCCCCGCCGCGGCCACATCGCCCGCGCCATCGCCGACTCGCCGCGCTGCCGCACGCGCCAGCACACCCGCCGCCTGCCCCGGCGTCACGATCCGCGGCGGGGCGAGCCCCGCCCGCTCCGCGCCGATCGACGCATCCCCCCGCACCCGATCCAGCAACTCCGCATGCATCACCCGCGCCGCCCGCCGGCCCGGCACCACCACCACCACCCGCGACAAGTCCACCAGCGACAACGCCCCCGCCCGCGGCCCCCCCGCCGCGCCCGCTCCATCCCGCGCCAGCCCCAGCACGTACCGCGCCGCCGACACCATCGGCGTCTCGCTCCAGCCCAGAAAGTGCCGATGGATCCCCGCCATGCGTCGGCAGTGTACAGCCAACCGCTCAGCCTCGCGACGACCGTCACTGACCGCGCAGCATCTTGGCCAGCACCCCGAGCCCGCGATCCAGCGCCTCATCGCGCACCGCGAAACTCAGGCGAAAGTGCGTGTCGCGCCCGCTGAACGTCGAGCCGGGGATCACCAGCACATCGCGCTCCGCCGCCGCGCGAAAGAACGCCTCCCCGCTCATCCCCAGCCTCTCGGGAACCTTCACGAACGCGTAATACGCCCCATCCGGCCGCACCACCTCCGCCACCGCGCCGAGCGTGCTCATCACCAGATCACGCCGACGCTCGTACATCGCCACCACACCGCTCATGTCAACGTTCAACGCGGCCAGCGCCCCGTGCTGCAGCGGCGTCGGCGCACACACGAACGTGTACTGCTGCAACTTGTTCAACTCTTCGATCAGCCGCTTCGGCCCGGCCGCGTACCCGAGCCGCCAGCCGGTAAAGCCGAACGTCTTTCCGAAGCCGCGGATCAGCAGCACGTTGCCCACGCTCCCGGCGATGCGGGCCGGGCTCGGGCACCGCGGCCCATCGGCCGTGCGCTCCGTGCGCCCCTGGCTGAACGTGAACTCGTCGTAGATCTCATCGCTGACCAGCAGGATGTTCTTCCGACGGCACAGCTCCAGCAACTCCGCGCAGTCCCCGCTCGTCGCGACCACGCCGGTCGGGTTCCCCGGCGAGTTGAGGATGACCATCTTCGTCCTGGGCGTGATCAGCCGCTCAACGCTCGCCGCGGTCAGGCGGAATCCCGTCTCGTACGTGCTGCAGGTCACCGCCCGCGCATCGCACATCGTCGCGAGGTGCGGGTACATCACAAAGTACGGATCGGGGACGATCACCTCGTCGCCCGGCCCGAGCACCGCCATGCACGCCAGCAGCAGCCCGCCGCTGGTGCCGCTGGTGATCATCAGCCCCGCCTCGGCGCCGGCCCCGTCGAATCCCCACCCGGTCTCGCGCGCAAGCCGCTGGCTCAGCGCCCCGCGAAGGCTCTCCAGCCCCGGGTTCGGCGTGTAGCCGTTCTGATCATGCTCGATCGCGCTGATCGCCGCGCGCTTGCATGCCTCGGGGATCGCGAACTCCGGCTGCCCGATGGACAGATTCACCGCGCCCGGTCGCTCGCGCGCCAGCGCAGACACCGCGCGGATCCCCGACCAATCCACGCGCCGACTGCGGTCTGTGATCAACGCCTCGATCGACACGCCTGGCTCGCTCGCTCACGCCACCCGCGCCCCGACTGAGCCCGTCACGTGCCCGATTTACTTCTTGCCGACGCGCGTCTTGGGAAGACCAAGCGCCTTGCCGTTCTTCTTCAGGTCCATCTTCTGATCGGCAACCATCTTGGCGATCCGCTCATCGCGCGTCAGAACGCTGCGGGTCTGGCTCATACCGCCGGAAGACTTCAGTGATCGATCGATGCTCATGGCGCGGTCCTTCAAAGTTCAACGTGCGTGCCGTCGAACGACGTTCGACGCCCCCGGGCCCTACTCCAGCCCGCCGACAAACGCACCGCGCCGCCGACAAAGCCCGCTCGTGGTGATCGAGCGTGGGGGGTCGAGATCATAGCGCCCTTCCCCGCCCCATCCCACCCGCGTGCCCCTTCGCACCGCCAGGCCCGCCCGCCTGCCCGACCAGTACCCCAACAACTCCCCCCGGCACTACATTCCCGCCGACCCCCGCTGCCCCCCGGCAACACCCATCTATCACGGAGTCTTGGGCAATTCCGGCTGCCGCCGCCAAAACGGCTGCGCAAAGTCCGTCGGCGCGGCCTTGTTCTCCGCGCGCCACGTCCGCCCCGCCGCCTGGACCCGCTCCCGAAGCACACGCCGCTCCCGCTCCTTGGCCGTGAACTGCGAACGGTCGTACCCCTGCAACACCAGCACCACCCAGTCATCACGCTCCCGCACCGCGGCCATGCGCAAGCCCTTGCCCTGCAGGTAGTTCGCCGCCTCAAGCGCATCCTCGCGCCGCTTGAGCGTCGCCACCACCAAGTAGTTCATCCCCGGCACCAACTCCGTCGCCACCCCGGGCTCCACCGCCGGCCCGCTCGGCCCACCCGCACCGCCCTGATCCCCGCTCCCACCCTCGCCCCCGGCAACCCCAGACGATGTGCCCTTCTTCGCCGAAGATCCGCTACTTTTCGCCGCGGATCCATCCGCTTTCGCGCCGTCGGTCCCCACCCCATCCGTCGCGGTCGGGTCCGAAATCGGCAGCGAATCGCCGCTCCCCGGCAACTCCGGCGCGCCACCCTGCTGCCCAAGCATCCGCTCCAGCGAATCCTCGGCACGCGACCGCCCCATTTCGTACGCCACCCACCACACCGCCACCAGCAGCACCATCACCGTCGGCACCACCACCGCCACCATCTGCCGCGGCGACCGCCACCATCCCCCTCCCGCCCGACCACCCAAACCCCCCATCCCCCCCGCGGCCGGCTTGAACTCAACTTCCGCCGGCGTCCGCTCCCCGACCGGCCGAGCCGTCGTCCCGGGCACTCGCGATGAAGCGCCCCGCAACTGCTCAATCAACAACGGCATGCCTCGTTTCGGACTCATCCTGCCCACAGTCTACACGAACCGCCCCCTGCCGGGTAGCACCCGTCAAGGGCAATCCGCCCGCCCGGACACCCCGCCGCCCACGCGCATCCCGACCCCGCCGGGGCATACACTCCGCTCCTATGCCGATGCGCGATGCCGATGTCATGGTCCTCAGGCCCGCTCCCATGAACCGCATGGAGAGCGTCTACCTGCCCGAAGTCTTCAAGGGCTTCGGCACAACCCTCAAGCACGTCTTCACAACCTTCTCCGGCAAGAGCCTCCGGACCATGCAGTACCCCGAGCAGCGACGCGAGGACATGCCCGTCGAGCAGGGCGGCATGGAAAAGAAGAACTTCCGCGGCGTGCACCGCCTCAACCGCGATGAACGCGGCCGCGTCAAGTGCGTCGCCTGCATGATGTGCCCGACCATCTGCCCCGCACGCTGCATCCACATCGAGGCCGCCGAAAGCCCCTGGGACGACCGCGAGAAGTACCCCGCCAAGTTCGAAATCGACGAACTCCGCTGCATCTACTGCGGCATGTGCGAAGAGGCCTGCCCCGTCGATGCCATCGAGCTCACCACCGAGTACGACTTCGTCGGCCGCTCGCGCCAGGAAATGATCTTCGACAAGGAAAAGCTCCTGAAGGTCTACGACGTCACCATCGCCAAGAAGCCGATGTAATCCGGCCCCGCTCGTTGTATTCTTCAATCTCGGTCCCGTAGCTCAGTTGGATCAGAGCGTCGCGCTTCGAACGCGAAGGCCGCAGGTTCGAGCCCTGCCGGGACTACTTCTCGGGTACGCACCATCCGCTTGTTCGTCCCGCCCCTGAGGTGCGGCCTCACGAATCGACCGGCCCAGCACGCCGACCTCGGCGGTGCGATCAGCCCCGCCCCGCCCCGCCCCGCCCCGCTCCGCCCCGCCGAGCCGCAGCCCCCTTCCGCCGACCGCGTTGCCCCGGAGCTGGCATGTCCGAACACGCCCAAGCACCATCCACATCATCACTTCAGGCATCACTCCTGTCTTCGCCCCCCGGCGACTTGCCGCCGGACGAGATCCCCGCGCTGTTCACCCCCGCTCATGATCCCGCCGAGCGCCGCAAACTGTGGCTGCTGGTGGCTTTCGTCCTAGCGCTGGCGGTGATCCCGGACTTGCATTGGGCGATCCATTCCTGGCTCGCCGAACCGCCGGCGCCCGAGTCGGTGTGGCCGGCCATGAGCATCGCGCTTCATCTCCTCGAGCGATCGTTCCGGGTTGTCGTGCCCATGGTCTGTCTGCTGGCCATCATCGGCTTTCCGTTCCGGTCCATGGGCCTCTGGCGCATCCGCGCGGTCGACTTCTCGATCGCCGTCGCGATGCTCATCGTCATCTTCCCGACCACGTATCTCATGGGCTGGCTCGCCTCGATCATCGTCGAGCCGAGATTCCTCGGCCACACCGCGCCTCCGGGCTCGGCCCCCGAGTGGCTCATCGTCATCTTCGCCGACGTCGTCAACGCCGTCGCCGAGGAACTGGCCATCTGGGGTGTGCTCTATGTCTGCCTGCGCAGACTCTGGCACCGCAGCGAGTGGCTCTCGCTGCTCGTCGCCGCCCTCACGTTCGGTTCGTACCACATCTATCAGGGCATCGACGGCGTCATCCTCGTCACCACCATGGGCCTGCTCCACGGTGTGTTCTTCCGACTGACCCGCCGGCTCTGGCCGCTCATCATCGCCCACGCGGCGAACAACATCTTCATCACGCTCGCCGCGACCTTCCCGATGATCTCACTGACCGGCTCCTGAGCCCGGCCGCGCCGCGACCGCCGCCGTTCAGACGTCGGCCGTGCGCGGGACTCCGCGCACGACCAGGCTCGAACGCCGAGCGTCCGCCTACTTCCCGCCGCCGTCCTTGGCCTCGGTGCGCAGCGTCATCTCATTGCTGGAGATCTGCTTGACGTCGCTGACCATTTCGCCCATGGTCGTGCGCATGGTCTGCTCAACCTTCACCGATGACTGGGCCCGCGCCGCGACCGGCACGCCCGGCTCGATCCGCATCGTCCCGGTTCCCGTTCCCGTCGACGAGAGGAGCCGAACCTTGATGTCACCCATCGGCATGCCGGGGAGTTTCAGGTCCTGTTCACTCGCGGTCTGCGTGACCTGAAGTTCGAGATCCACGCCGCGATCGTCCATCCCCACGACCGTGAACTCCGTGATCTGCTCCATCGTGATTCCGATCATGGTCGTCCGGAGCGACTGCCGCCACTTCCCGCCCACGCCCATCGCCTCCGTCGGCAGCGCCGGAGCCATCTGGTTCGCGCTCTGCGTCAAGGACTCCATGAGCGCGGAAGCCTGCTTGTCCATCCCCTCGCCCGGGACGAGGTTCGTCGCCCGCGTGGTGCCCGTCGGCAGCAACTTCATCGAGACCTTCGTCCCCTTGAGCCCGCTCGCCGCCGCTTTGGCCGCCGCGGCCATCGCCGGCGACCCCGATGCATCCGCCTTGAACGTCATGTCCGTAATGCCCATGGTGATCGTCATCTCGCCGTCCGGCGCAACATCCGTGACCGACACCGCCATCGTGCTCACACTCTCCGGCAGCGGGATGGTGTTCTCCTGATCCCCGATCTTCTGCGTCACCGACATCTTCATGCCCATCGTCATGTCGAACACCCGCCCGGGCTCGGCCGTGAGCCGAAGTTGCCGCCTGGGCTCCTGCCCCGTCGACAGGACCTCCAGCACGCCGGTCTTCGCCTCGTCGGCCGCCGGACCCTTGCCCGCATCCGTCGCGGCGGGGCTCGCCGGCGCGACGCCCGCTCCATCCTTCGTTGGCTCATCACCGCTGCCCGCCCACGCCACCCCTCCCGCCAGCCCGCCCGCCGCGGTTCCCCCGGCCAGCACCATCACCGCCGCCAGACGACCAGCACCGCACAGCGCACGCGTCGCGCGCAGACTCCACATCGCAAGATCCATGTTCGCTCCTTGTAAAGTTGCTCGCAACCCGCCCACACGCCCCACATCATACCGTCTGATCGCCCATGCGTTCCCGCTCCGCGGCAGGAACGCCACCGAAAGACCGCGCAGGGTGCAGATCTTGAGGCAGCCCCGAGTCCCGGCACCCGCGTACATCCCGGCCTCTCCGCTCGCCCCGCGGCCGTGCAAGTCGCCCAGTGCCCAGTGCTCAGCGCTCAGCGCTCAGGGCTCACTCCTCCGCGCTCTTCTTCTTCAACGTCGGCTTGAGTTCCACCGGTGCGTTGGGGTTCAGCGAGTTCAGCAGCGTGTCCAGCGCGATCATGTCCGCCGGTCGCTCGATCGTTCCCGTCGCCACAATCGCCGCGCCCTCTTCCGCCTTCGCGGGTCGGAACTCCAGCACGATCCCGGCAAACCGCGGATCGCTCCGCACCGTCGGCGTCGCCCGCTCGATCCACGCCGCGGCGTCCTCGGCCAGCCGCTGCTCGTACGGCAGCATGCGCTGGCGAATCTTGGGCCACGCGATCACCCCCGCCGCGACAAACAGCGCCAGCGTCATCACCAGCAGCACCATCTGCCGCGCACGCCCGCCGCCCGAACCGGTCCCCGCAGTTGTGCCCACGCCGCGCTCCCTCTGCGATCAACGCAAGAAGTCCGTTACTGTTTCTTTCCCGCCGCGGGGCTCTCGCGCGTGATCTCGATCGGCCCGGGCGGGCTGAGCGCCTCGAGCTTCTGCCGCAGTTCCGCCTCTTCTTTCGGCCCGGGCAGCACCGCGACCACCTTGATCGTCACCTTGCCCTCCGGTCCCGAGGCCAGCACCGTCACGTTGTTGGCAAACCGCGGATCCTCGCGCAGCGCCTCGAACGCCCGCGACACATAGTCCGACCCCGGCGGCAACTTCGCTTCCTCCGCGCCGCCCCGCATAAGCCGCACCCCGAAGAACACCACCAGCAGCAGTGCCACAAGGCCGATCCCGTACAGCAGCGGCCGCTTGCTCGGATCGCTGAACATCGGCGTGCTCAGCACGCGGTACCGCATGTCATCGATCGACCGCTTGATGTCATCCGCACTGGGCATGATCCGCTCCCGTCGCTGTGCTCGCCCCGATCCGAGTCGGTGCTCAGGCCCAGAGCCTACCCGCACCATCGGCAAATGCCAACTCGCCCCCGCTCCGCGGCCCATCCGCGTACGCCCGCGCGGCCAAGCAAAAAGGCCCCGGAGCGCTCGCTCCGGGGCCCTGGATTCTGCCCGTTGCGCGGCCGGACCGTTTACTTCACGCCGTCCTTGCTCGCCATCAGCCGCACGAAGTCCACGCACCGCGTCGCGTACCCGGCCTCGTTGTCGTACCACGACACGACCTTGAAGAACCGCTTGTTCAGCTCGATGCCCGCGCCGGCATCAAAGATCGACGACCGACGATCGCCGATGAAGTCGCTCGAGACGACCTCCTCCTCCGTGTACCCGAGGATGCCCTTCATCGCACCCTCCGACGCGGCCTTCATCGCCGCGTTGATCTCCTTCAGGCTCGTGTCCTTGCCCGTCTTGAACGTCAGGTCCACGCACGACACATCCGCCGTCGGCACGCGGAAAGACATGCCCGTGAGCTTGCCCTTGAGCGCCGGAATCGCCAGCGTCACCGCCTTGGCCGCGCCCGTGCTGGCCGGGATGATGTTCTGGTACGCGTTGCGCCCGCCGCGCCAGTCCTTCTTGCTCGGGCCGTCCTGCGTCGGCTGCGTCGCCGTCACCGCGTGCACCGTGGTCATCAGGCCCTCTTCCAGCCCGAACGCGTCGTTGATCACCTTGGCCACCGGCGCCAGACAGTTCGTCGTGCACGAGGCGTTGGAGATGATCGTGTGCTTGCCCGCGTCGTACTGCTCGCTGTTGACACCCAGCACGAACGTCGGAACCTTGTCCGGCTCGCTCTTGGTCGGCGCGCTGATCAGCACACGCTTGCAGCCCGCCGCGATGTGCGCCGACGCCTTCTCGTGATCCGTGAACAGGCCCGTGCTCTCCAGCACGTACTGAACGCCAAGGTCCTTCCACGGCAGCTTCGCCGGGTCCTTCTCCGCCATCGTCTTGGTCACGCGACCGTTGACCGTGAAGCTCGTCTCCGTCGCGCTCACCGCGGCGTGCTTGCCGCCGATCGCGAACTGCCGGTGCATCGTGTCATACTTCAGCAGATACGCCAGGTTGTCCGCCGGAACAAGATCGTTCACCGCCACGATCTCGATCTCCGGATGCTCGCTGGCCAGCCGGAAGAACAACCGACCGATACGCCCGAAACCGTTGATGCCAACGCGAATGGCCATGTGCGCCTCGTCTTTCTCGTCTCTGTCATCTCGCGACACGACGCGCAACATGCTCGTCCCATCGCGGCAATTGTGTGCGGATCGAACGATAGGAATACCCCCGCGCATCGTCCATGCACGGAGCCACGCAAAGCATGTGAATTCCCCCGGATACAGCCCCTCATTCGCGCCGCAATGGCCTCATCGGGGGGCCACCGCCGAGCCCGCGGTCAGGGGTTCCGCACCCGCCCCGCCCGCTCGCCCCGCACCGCAACTCGCCGCCGCGCACCGCACCGCTTAGCGCATCACCTTCAGGCTCACCTTCTTCTCAAGCTCATCCACCGGCACCGCGATCAGGTCGTATCCATCGGCCCCGACGATCGTGCACCGCACCAACTCGCCCGCAGACAACTTCGCCTTGCTCTGCACGAACGTCACGCTGTCGATCTGCGGCGCCTGCCCGCTGGTCCGGCCCTGGTACAGCCCGCCGCCCGCGCCCACGCCGCTGGTCGCCTTGCCGTGGCTCCGCAGCGTCGAGTCGATCAGCACATCCACGCGCCGTCCCGTCGTGCCCGGCCGCTTCTCATCGAACTCCTCGGCGATCTTCCGCTGACGCGCAAAGGCCAACTCCTGCTGCAGCGCCATCACCTCGCCGCGCCGCCTCGCCTTGTCCGCGGCACTCACCGCCAACTTCGGATCCTGCTCCATCGTCCCCGCCACCGTCCCCGGCTCGTGGCTGTACTCGAACACGCCGAGCGCCTCGAAGTTCTGCTCGCGCACAAAGTCCAGCAGTTCCTTGTGGTCCTGCTCCGTCTCGCCGGGAAAGCCGCTGATGAACGTCGTCCGGATCGTCATCCCCGGCACACGCCGCCGCAACTTCTCCAGCAGCGCCTCGGTCTGCTTCCGCGTCGTGTTCCGTCGCATCGCGCTGAGCATCCGGTCGCTGGCGTGCTGCAGCGGCATGTCGATGTACGGCAGCACCCGCGGCGTGCTCGCGATCGCCTCGATGCACGCGTCGGAAAAGTTCGTCGGGTACGCGTACATCAGCCGCACCCACCCGTCCTTCACGCCCACCTCATCGAACGCCTTGCTCACCACCCGCAGCATCTCCGGCAGCCCGCGCCCGCCCGCGCCGCCGGCCCCGAGCCCCTGGCCGATGTCGTCGCCGTAACTGGTCGTGTCCTGGCCGATCAGGTGCAGCTCGAACGCGCCGTCGGCGATAAGTTCCCGCGCCTCGGCCGCGATCTTCTCCAGCGGCTTGCTCCGCATCTTCCCGCGGATCGACGGAATCGTGCAGAACGCGCAGTTCTGATTGCACCCCTCGCTGATCCGCAGGTACGCGTAGTGCCGCGGCGTGAGCCGCATCCGCGCCGAATCGTCCTCGAAGTACCCGATCCCCTTGCCGTCCTTGCCGTTGACCGTCAGCCCCGTCGTCTTCATCCCCCGCTCGCCCGCCGCGACCAGCGCGTTGGCCGCGATCCAGTACGCCGGGCGATCGCTCGCCTCCGCCGCGGACTTGGCCCGCGCCTCGCGCTTGGCCTGCGTGATCCCGCGCACGGCCTCGACGATCTTGTCGCGGTCAAACACCCCGACCATCGCATCGATCCCCGGCGCCCACTCGAGCATCTTGGCCCGATGCCGCTGCACAAGACACCCCGCCACCACCACCCGCTTGATCTGCCCCGCCTGCTTCCGCTTGATCGCATCGTGAATCACCTGCAGGCTCTCATCCTTGCTCGCTTCAAGGAACCCGCACGTGTTCACCACGATCGCGTCGACCTCTTCGCCCTGCTCGGCCACATCAAACGGCACCGGCGAGATGCCATCCTCCGCGAGCAGGCCCAGCATCTTCTCCGAGTCCACCAGGTTCTTCGGACACCCCAGCGACACAAACGCGACAGACTCGATCGAGTCATCCCGACGCGACGCCGCCCCCCGCGCCGCGGTTGCCCGCGCGCCCGTCAAAACGCCCGACTTTCCAGCCTTCTTGGACTTCTTCGTGCCTGCCATAGGTCAGGATAGGTCACCCCGCACACCCCCGCCCGCAGCACGCCAACCACACCCGATCCCATGCTTCCAGAGATTCTCCACCATTTCCCAATCGCGGAGGTGGCAAGTCCTCGAGCGCGACCTCCGGGAAACACGCCAAGGTTTCTCGACCCTCCCGGTGTCGCCGCGCGTGCCGTGCCCGAGCCCCACCATCTCCTCACCGACTCCGGCGAATCCTCAATCCGTCTCCACCAGCCCCGTCGGCCCCTCCGGCGGCGGCCACGCGGCAAGCGCGGACTCCAGCGCGTTGACCAGCACAGGGAGATCGTCCCGAACGGTCTTGACCAGCTCCGCGAGATCGATTCCCCAGTAGACGTGGACAATGATGTTCCGCATCCCCACGATCTGACGCCACGGCACCGAGCCGACGCGGGCGCGGCCCTGCGGCGTGAGGCGTGCCGCGGCCTCGCCGATCTCGGTGAAGCAGTTGACCAGTGCCCGCGTCCGCATCATGTCGGCCGCGAGCACGCTCGCGACGTCGTTCCCGACGATCAGGCGTGCATCCCTCGAGCACCTGAGCATGTGCTCGATGCGCAATCGATCCTCGGGCAGCGCACCCGCGCCGGTCACGCCGGGCTCGGCGGGCTCAGGCGGCATCGAGCATCCTCGCCTTGGCAAGCACACCCGCCCGATCGCTGGCGGGCACGCCGCCGAGCAGGGTGAGGTGCACCGAGCGTCCCAGGAGCTCGGACAGGTCCATCTGCAACCCGCCCAACGCGAACAGACCGACCGGCCGCTGTGGGTCCGTCTCGATCAGGAAGTCGATATCGCTGTCGGCACCGAAGCGGTCCGTAAGGATCGACCCAAAAACATAGAGTCGCACCACGCCCGCGCGGCGGCACGCGTCCGCGATGCGGGAGAGATCGAACGAGATGCCGTGCAGGACGATCATGCCGCGAATTCTACCATCACGATGGGCAAGAGCATCACGCCGACTTGTGCCGCACAACGACTCGCCGCGATCGACCTTCTCCGCGTGATCAACACGGCGCGGTTCCTCCTGCACAAGTCCAGAGGCCCCGTACCCGCCCCACGGTCCCCTCAGTCCGTCTCCACCAGCCCCGTCGGCCCCTCCGGCGGCGGCCCCGCGAT
>ERZ1066130.159-NODE-159-length-35737-cov-24.133513_pt1 | contig 35737 bp, 35 predicted proteins | sample MGYA00382777_ERZ1066130 | MGnify/ENA primary metagenome ERZ1066130 (study PRJEB33369, sample SAMEA5778360) | biofilm metagenome | biome: Industrial cooling water; feature: Water cooling tower basin; material: Biofilm | place: United Arab Emirates | collected...
CTCCCTTGTCTCCCTTGTCTCCCTTGTCTCCCTTGTCCCCCTTGTCTCCCTTGTCTCCCTTGTCTTCTCAGCCCCTTTTCACTGAGGAGCTTCGGGTACGCTTTGTGGTGGGGAAGTTTGCGGTTTGGATGTTAGCCAAAGTGCATAGCCACCGACACCGACGATGACCAGAAAAGCCAATACTCCCAGCAAGGTTAACAAATTGCGTCGTCCTGGAGATGGGGTCGGTTCTGCTTTTTGAATCCCGGTTGATTCATCGTACAATAGCGCTCTGGATGCTGCCGTGAGTTCTGACTGCAAGCGGGTATCTGGTGATTGAATCTTTGTTTCTACCTGCTTGGGATCGAATAGCGTTGGAGGTTCCTCTGAGACGAAGTAGCATGAGAGTACCACCGACGTGTTATCGTGACCGTTCTGTTCGTTAGCTAGGTTAATCCAAGATTGAACGGCTGCATCTAAAGATAGCTTGCCTTTGAGTACCGGCTTGGCGTATTCTTTCCAAGATTGCTCGACTAGAGAGCGATCGCTCAATCCATCCGAACACAGCAAGAGCAGGCCATCTTCTTCTACAATAAATCGCTGGATCGTAGGATGCAATTGTTGGGCATCTCGCGTTCCCAGCGCTTGAGTCAAAGCCCCGCCATCAGCGCGAGTCAGCGCTTCTCGATATATACTGCGCCCGAGACGCACTTCTCGCGTCGCCACATCATCATCGATGGTTAGCTGCTGACAATAATCAGCGGTAATCCAATAGGCGCGACTATCTCCGACGCTGACGATATACAATTCGTGGGCATTTCCCAGTTCTTCCCCATTAGCAAAGCGAATTCTTTGCGGTAACTGAAGTCCCATCACCAGGGTTGTACCCATTCTGGCTCTAGACTCTCGCCCTTGGGCGTCGTTTTGGTTGGAAATTAAATTATTCGCTATTCGCACGATCGCAGCTAATTGATCGGCGATTAATGTAGGTGGGACAATATCAGGTTGTTCGGCAATCTCCACCAACAGCGCTCGCAGTTGCAGTTTAATCGTCTGGAGTGCTAGAGAACTAGCTACCTCACCGCCTTCATGACCTCCAATCCCATCGCAAACTAGGTTTAAGTGGGGAATCAGCAAGTCATTTGGTTGCGTCGTCGCTTCTTGCAAATCCGATGGGGTAGGATAGCAAGCATCTTCATTGGTAGCGCGTTGAGGTCCCGTATCGGTTTCGCCAGCTACGTAGATGCGGAGGGGAAGCTGTGCCGATTGAGACAGTAACAGTTGATTTAGTTGAGTCGCGATCGCATCTAACTCTACCTCGTCGTTAGTCATCTGGGTGGCAATGGCTCGCAATTGTCCCGCCACAGATGGCGCTGCTGCTTCGCTCAACTGCAACCAACAATTGCCCAGATCTTTAATCGTCGGGGTGAGAAAAGTTGGTTGTTCGCTGGTGATTTGCTCAGCGCCGCCATCGCCGTAAAGTTCCCGCAGCCATACCCGCCAACCTTGCACGCGGATATTATCGGCAAAGAGTAAACTCGAAGCTACACCTTGTTCTGATAAAGGTGCCCACAATTGCAGAATTTGCCACAGCCAATAAACTTGCCGCGTCGCCGATACCCCAGTCCAAGCCTCTACAATAGAAGGATAAAGGTCACCATCAGCATCGATGGGCACGTTTTCCAACAATGCCACCAAAGCAGTTTCTGGTTCCTCGCCCAAAACTGCCCAACCATGCACCTCTGGAACGTGCAGGCGTTGGGGGAAAAGACGCAGATAAGGGATAATCTCGTCGGGTAACTCTTCTGGAATATAAGGCGGCTGTTCCGGTTGAGTATCCCGCCAAATTTGCGGACTGACAACCTCATATCTGCCTTGAATTAGCCGTCCGGGTGAAATTTGCCCTACGGCTGGATCGTTTGCCCAAAGATAGCGATAAATTGGCGTTTCGGAACTGGTCATAAGTTTAAAAAATTATAAGAGAAATCTTAGATCGAAGCGTGAATGAAAAAATTACAGTCATGTCAGGGGAAATTGATCGATTGGCTGTTGTAGCAATCCAATAGGTAGGATGTCCGTTTATTGTATCTGGCTAGACGTACTAAACCTATCAATCCACGCCTGGGGATATTGATTATGGTATTAAATCCAGCGATCGCTTGGTTAGTGGCAGGAACGCTTCTGTGTTTGGTAGAAGCATTTGTACCAACGGCTTTTACCGCCTTCGCGATGGGTATCAGTGCTTTCCTCGTGGCATTGGTTGCCAAGCTGTTGCCCAAGTTCCTAGCTTTACAAGTTGGGTTGTGGATGGTATTTTCCGTTGCTAGTGTCTACCTCACCCATCGTCTGATGCCAAAGCGGAAGGTGAGGGCGATTGAAGATGCCACCGAAGCTCAAACCTTAACCGAAATTTTACCCGGTCAGGCGGGTCGAGTGCTGTACGAAGGTAATTCCTGGAGGGCGAGATGCGGCGATGACAAATGCGCGATCGCACCCAATCAAAAAGTTTACGTCATCGGACGCCAAGGAACTACACTCCTCGTCATGCCAGAACACCTATTACATTCTTAGGTAATTGGTAATCGGTCATGGGTAATGGGTAATGAAGAAGAAAAATTACCAATTACCAATTACCAATTACCAATTACCAATTACCAAATCTAACCAGAGGTTCAAAATGGATTTCTTCGGTTTAATATTAGCGCTGATGCTTGGCAGCACGGCTGTTTCCGGCGTCAAAATTATCAACCAGGGAAACGAAGCCTTAGTGGAAATGCTCGGTAAATACAACGGTAAAAAACTCAAACCGGGGCTAAACTACATTATCCCAGTCTTAGAAAGAGTCGCTTACCAACAAACGATCCGGGAAAGAGTTTTAGATATTCCGCCCCAATCTTGCATCACCCGCGATAACGTTTCCATTACCGCTGATGCCGTCGTTTACTGGCGAGTTTTAGACTTGGAGAAAGCTTACTACAAAGTCGAAAACCTCCAAGCGGCAATGGTGAATTTAGTTCTGACTCAAATTCGCGCCGAAATGGGCAAATTAGAATTAGATGAAACCTTTACTGCGCGCAGTCAAATTAACGAAATTCTGCTCAGAGAATTAGATGAAGCAACCGATCCTTGGGGCGTCAAAGTAACGCGGGTAGAACTGCGAGATATTATCCCCTCGAAAGCAGTGCAAGAATCGATGGAATTGCAAATGTCTGCGGAACGTCGCAAGCGGGCAGCAATTCTGACTTCCGAAGGCGATCGCGAGTCTGCAATTAATAGTGCCAGAGGCAAAGCCGAAGCGCAAGTGCTGGACGCCGAAGCCCGTCAAAAAGCTGCTATTTTGGAGGCAGAAGCCCAGCAAAAGGCCATTATCCTCAAAGCCCAAGCCGAACGCCAGCAGCAAGTCCTCAAAGCCCAAGCAACCGCTGAGGCGCTGCAAATCGTCGCCAAGACACTGCAAACAGATCCTAACGCCCGCGAAGCCCTCCAGTTTTTACTCGCCCAAAATTACCTGGAAATGGGAAGCAAAATTGGCAGCAGCGACAGCAGCAAGGTAATGTTTATGGACCCGCGCAGCATTCCTGCTACCTTGGAAGGAATGCGATCGATTGTCGGCGAGGTTGGTAATAATAACTCCCGATAAACCTTGAAAAGAAACCGGGTTTTTCTGAAACACCCGGTTTGGTTTGGCTACGATTTTGCTAGTGCTAAATTTTTGAAACGTCCCCATGCTAAAGCATGTGGCTACACAAACAAAGCCTGCCTCCGCAGGCTTCAATCTTTACAGAAATCCTCCCATGCTAAAGCATGTGGCTACACAAACAAAGCCTGCCTCCGCAGGCTTCAATCTTTACAGAAATCCTCCCATGCTAAAGCATGTGGCTACACAAACAAAGCCTGCGGATGCAGGCTTCAATCTTTACAGAAATCCTCCCATGCTAAAGCATGTGGCTACACAAACAAAGCCTGCGGATGCAGGCTTCAATCTTTACAGAAATCCTCCCATGCTAAAGCATGTGGCTACACAAACAAAGCCTGCGGAGGCAGGCTTCAATCGTTACAGGCTGCGGAGGCAGCCTTTGTTTGTATAGCCGCACCCTTAAGGGTGCCGAATATGGCAACCGGGTGGCTTTAGGTTCGATCTAATCTGCGCGATCGCCAGCACTAGCAGGGAGTTGCTGGCAGACTTCGCACAATCCAAAAAACTCCAGCGTGTGATAATAAATCTTGAACTGGTGTGAGTGGTTCAACTCGGTTTCTAGTTGGTGAACGGGGCATTCGTCAATCGGAATTGATAGTCCGCACTGCAAGCAAGTTAAGTGGTGTTTGTCTTGGTGTACCGAACTATACAAAGATTCCCCGTTGGGTAACATTCGCACCTGAAGCGCACCTTCTTTTTTTAAAGCTTCTAAGGCACGGTAAACTGTAGCTAGCCCCATGCCTTGGTTCTGGCTACGCAATTCCATGTATATTTCCTGCGCTGAAAGCCCGCGGTTGAGCATTTGGAGCAAGTTTAAAATTCGTTTCTGACTGCGAGTGCGTTGTACTGTCATAACCATAATGTTAATAATTCCGGTGAAACCCAGAATCCATCCCTTTTCTACGCTATCTTAGTGAAGCACGCAACAATTGCTTTTAACGCACTAAAATAAGAACGCTGTGACCTATACAGTACTTATGGACTGGGAAACAATCGCGATCGAATATCAGGCTCGAATTTATGTTACTCTGCGCCCTTCGGTTTTAGACCCGGCTGGTACGGCGGTGCAGTCTAGCTTGCAACACTTAGGATATAACAACGTAGAACAGGTGCGAATTGGCAAGTATATCGAACTAAAGCTAAGCGCCGCTGACGAAGAAACCGCAAAGCAACAGCTAGACAGGATCTGCGACCAAATGCTGGCAAATACAGTGATTGAAAATTATCGATTTGAGTTAACGCCGCTGTCTGCGGGAGTGAAGGCATGAAATTTGGGGTTGTGGTTTTTCCAGGTTCCAATTGCGATCGCGATGTCGCCTATGTCACCCGCGATTTATTAAACCAGCCAACGCGGATGGTTTGGCACGAGGAAACGGATATTTCAGATTTAGATGTAGTCGTAATTCCAGGCGGTTTCAGCTACGGGGACTATCTGCGGTGCGGCGCGATCGCTCGTTTCTCCCCGGTAATGAAAGCTACCGTCGAACACGCAAAGCAAGGCAAGTTGGTGTTAGGTATTTGTAACGGTTTCCAAGTTTTAACGGAAGCAGGACTATTACCAGGGGCGTTGACGCGAAATCAAGATTTGCATTTTATCTGCGATCGCGTCCCCCTCAAAGTCGAGCGGACAAACTTACCCTGGACGCAAGCGTATCAACCAGGTGAAATTATCACCCTTCCGATCGCCCACGGCGAAGGTCGTTATTACGCCGATGCCGATACCTTGGCAGAGTTGGAAGACAACAATCAAGTTCTCTTCCGCTACCAAGGCGAAAATCCCAACGGCTCGTTAAATAATATTGCAGGCATTTGCAATAAATCAGGAAATGTACTAGGGATGATGCCCCACCCAGAACGAGCATCCGATCCGATGTTGGGAAAAACCGATGGATTGCACTTGTTTAAGGGGTTGGTAAAGGTTGCCGTCGGTGCGTTGTAGTAGTTGAGAATCCCGGTTTCTCTCAGAAACCGGGATTCTGGAGTAGGGGCGGGTTTTACCAATCAATCCTTGGAGGTTACGAGATATCTTGTTAAACCCGCCCCGGCTTTATACGATTACGATACCACCGGACATAATATCAATCAATTTTTTTTGACAGAACCCCTTCAAACTTTCTCAAAAAGTTGAGCCACGCTAGGTTTAGTCACTTTACCCATAGCGTTGCGAGGTAGTTCTTCAACAGCCAGAATTTGGGTAGGAACCTTATATACAGCCAATCGCTCTTTTGTCCAACTTCTGAAAGTTTCTAAACTCAAATTAATTCCAGATTTTAATACCAAAGCTGCACAAACTCGCTCGCCCCATTCTGCATCGGCAACCCCAACAACCGCACAGTCTTGAATTTCTGGATGGGTTCGCAATACTTCCTCAATTTCCAAAGCAGAAACTTTATAACCGCCAGTTTTGATAATATCTACACTCATCCTACCCAGGATACGGTAGTTATCATTTTCAACGACGGCAAAATCGCCAGTGCAAAACCAACCATCGCGAAATGCTTTGGCAGTCGCTTCTGGTTTTTGCCAATATTCTAGGAAAACTCCTGGGCTTTTGATTTGGATTTCTCCTGGGATTCCGGGAGCAACTAAATTTCCGCTTTCATCTACTAATCTAACTTCTACTTGAGGTAAAGGTTTTCCTACATATCCTGCAAATCTTTCACCCTGTAAAGGATTAGATAAAGCCATGCCTATTTCGGTCATGCCATAGCGTTCTAGCAGAAAATGTCCGCTAATATTTTTCCATTTTTCTAATACTTGAACTGGTAAAGCTGCCGAACCTGAAACCATCAGGCGCATTTTGGTACAACCATCGGACATGATTTTTTGGCGATCGCTATCTGCATTTTCCCAAGCAGCAATTAGCTTGACATAAATCGTCGGTACAGCCATGAATAAAGTTAAGCCACCATCGCTAATTCGATCCCAAACTTTTTGAACATCAAATTTGGCGAGCATATGGCATTGGGCACCCGCCCAAAGCGCACAAGTTAGCACGTTAATAATACCGTGAATGTGGTGTAGGGGTAGGACGTGTAGAATGCGATCGCTCAGAGTCCATCCCCAAGCAGAAATCAAGCTAGTCACTTGCGCCTGAATATTTTGATGCGTTGTAACTACACCCTTGGGTTTACCAGTTGTGCCGCTAGTATAAAGGATTAATGCTCGTCTATTAATATCAATTTCTGGTAGCAAACTCGCTGCTTCGGGTAGCGTTTCCGAAGTGAGAATAAACCGCAAATTTCGTTCTTGAGCGATTGGACGCAATACAGTCTCAAAATCCGGATGAGCGATAATAATTGATGCGCCTGAGTCTGCGATCGCATAATCTAACTCAGGTTTTGGATGGGAGACGCACAAAGGTACAGCTATCCCACCCGCACGCCAAATCCCCCATTGCGTGGCGACATAGTGAAATCCTGAAGGGATGAGAAAAGCAACTCGCTGCTCTTGTAAATCTTCTACATTATCCAGAAGCTTGGTAGCGATTTGAGCAGAAATTTGGAGCAAATCATGATATGTAAATGCTCCTTCACTGGCGACAATTGCGATTTTGTCTTCGTTTTGTTTGGCTCGGTCAATCAATGGCAGATTCACGTTATTTAACCAATTTATGGTTTATTCAATCTGGTTAATAAAAGAATACCATTACGACTGTTTTAGCCTCATATAAAGCTAAGCAGAGCAATTTTATTTCAATAAACGCACAAATCCTGCTTGTTCAAAATGATGATCTGTGGTAAGTGCTTCTTGTAAACCAAGTTGCTGCATGATGATAAAAGAAGTGGCATCCACTAAAGACCAGGTTTTATCCGCTCTACTTTTAAGTAAAGACCAAGCGGCTGTTTCTATAAGTGCATCTATGTAAATGATATTCACATAAGAGGCAGTTTTAACAGCATCTACATATTGAAATAGTTGATAACGAGGAACGCGCAAAGGACTGTTGAGTAAGGCCACTAATTCAGCAACAACATAGTTACTTGTCACGAGTTCTATATTTTGTCTTCTTGTTTGGGTAAACCATTCTTTTGCTTGTTGATGATAGGATTCTGTTGCTACAAATAGCTCAGCCCATCCAGAGGTATCTATAAAGACTTTATTCGGCACTTGCGATTTCCTGTTGTAAAGCACTACCGATATAGCGATCGTGGTTTTCACCAATGTCATCAACTTTTGCGGTTAAGGTACCCAATAAGGGTAAAATTGGATCGAATTCATCGGGATTTGGCGAACTGACTAATTCAGTTAGAGACTGCAATACTAAACTTTCCAAGGATATATTCAGTTTGTTGGCTCGTTGCAACAACTGCTCCTGTAATTCATCCGGTAGTTGAATTGCTAAAGTTTTGCTCATAATGCTAATTCTCACATATTGGTTATTATTTTAACACAAAAACGTAGAAATTCCAAGCAATAACATTGTTGCGTACATTCCCATTATTTCATAATGCTTCACCTACTATATCTAATATTTGATTGTACAGGGCTGAAGAAATTCTAAATGCTGATGTAGCAATCAGGGCATCCATCAGCGGCTTGACGGCTAATATTAAATGTTGGTGCTTGGCTTCAAGCAAAATCCCCAGAATCCCAGTAATTCTTAGACCCAAACGATTGGCTTCTGCTCTGCCACGACGTTCATCAATTAATAGTAAATCGGCACTTAGTTCTAAAGCAAGGGCGATCGCTTCAGACTCTCCCAGGTCTAATCTAACTTGTTGCTGAAGACGTTCAACTGTATTCCGATTCACAACTTGTCTAATTTCAATCCAGGTAGCAGCTTGAACTTCAATGCTTCCTGGAACAGGAGGATCGATGTCTGTCAGTTCGCGATACACCGCTTCGGGAATAATAACTTGATTGTAGAGTTGAGGCAGAAGCTGCAAGTGTTGAATTGCTGCCAAATTCGTAATAATAGATGTATCGCTGATGACAATCACAGCCGTCCCAATTCCCGTAGATTTTTCAAATCGAGTTCAAAATCCTCAACATCGTAAGAGTAAAGTGGAATATGGCGCTGCTTCAAGAGTTGACGAAAAGAATTTGGGTGGATATCCGCTAGTTGGCTAGCATAGCCCAAAGTTAAGCGACCTGTTTGGAACATATACAGTGCAATTTCTTGGCGAAACTCGCTTGGGTTAAGCCCAGATGCTTGTAGGATATCGTCTGAGATGATGACACTCATAGCAAAATTACCTCACCTGCTCCATCATCTTAATTAATAGCATGGAGCGACATATAGCCGATCGAGTCAGATTCAGAACTTGGTGCATTGCATTGAGTACGATGCCTAAAAAAGCTTGAGTAATGCTTTTGCCGATCCTAGCGATCGCTCTACCACCATTATCAACCAATAGCAGGGAGCGATCGCTAAAATCTCTCACTTCTACGCTTCATCTTTGGGCGGATTGGGCGGACACCAAAACAGATTTTTACTAGACACCCCAAGGTATTCCAGAATTCCGCGCATCACGTCTGTGCAGTGCATCCAATATCCCAAATCCTCGTACATCCGATCGGGATTAAACTCCAAGTTATAATGCAGCACATCGGGAATATTAGAGAACTCGCCGGAAGGTTGCGGCGAAATTAGCAGCACGCGGAAAGGTTTACCCTCACATTTTGATTCCAGTTTGCTCATCAAATCGATGACATAGCCACGGTTGGTAACACCCGTGCGAATAAAAAGTGCTTTATCGCAATTTTTTAAGGTGTACCAAAACCGTTCCGCACGTGCTGTATAACGAACGCGCATTCGTTCATAAACGGGATACATATTGTTAATGGGGTCGTCTGTTTCTTCAACTTCATGGGCGAATGACAATCCCGTCCACTTGCTGTGATATATCCTTCCGGCGTCATAATTGTAGTGCAAGTAAGCCGGATTCCACATGTCATGAAAACCAGTGGCAATGATATCTGCCACATCGCCGAGATTGGTAGTTCGCGTCAAGTCAAATGGAAAAGCTGGGCCATCGTACTGCATTTTATATAAAAGCATACGAGCGGCACAGCGATCGCCTAAAGGTATAATCGCCACGCGGCTAATGTCTGATAATTTACATTTGTATTGGAACAGCACTGAGGACTTAGGCGGCACTTTGACTCGACTTTCTAAGCCGTTTTTGCCAATCATCATCGTGCGAAATGGCTCGTCGGGATAAAGCGGGTCATGATAAACACCAGTAGGCATTCCTTTAAGCGCGCTGCGTACTTCCTTCCACATGGGATGGATGTTATATTCGTGGTCTGATTCGTTGATGATGCGGAGAGTGCGATCGCGCAGCGTGCCGTCAGGCGTATCGCTTTCTTTCAGCAGTGCTAGATGCCCGTCATAATATAAACTTTCCGAGTCTTTCGCCGACAAAAAATTGAAAGCGGCGCTATATTCCAACTCGCTAGCAGGGGAGATATCCAGCGTAGTTTCGATCGTTCCATCTTCTTGGACGGAAAAGAAAGGTAGCGTCCCTTTCTGAGGATTCTTGACAATGTAGACACCGGGCATCAATCCGGCTTGGCTTTGCAATACTGTTTGCAATTCCTGCCAAGCTGAACTGATAGTGTAAAGAGAGTTTGATGTATTAACGATACGCAAACTCTTCTCATCCGGATAGGCAAAAACTTGGAAACCCCATTCATCTTGATAGATGGGTACTTCCTGCTTCTGTGGGTAAAGTTCTTTTTTCTTGGCTAACTCATTTTTGTCGATCTCGAACAAACTCAGATCGATTGCAGCATACATGAGGCGATGTCCTGCCGTGTTGGGATGAGCGGGATCGAAAGATATACCTGGTTTCCAACGTCCCTCCCCATTATCCAAGGCTGCAAGCCAATCGAGTACCGGAACGCCCCAGCTTAACATTCGGTTGTGAGTATCCCACAGCAGCTGGTGATGTTCTTGGGAGTAGTCTCCGTGGGGGTATAGTCCGCCCAGAATTGGCATCGCGCCTAATTCTTTGGTCATTTTGATCAGTTGCTGCAATCCTCTTTCAAAACGGCGCTGCACCGCTTTTCTTTCTTGAGGCGGACAGTATGCCAGCCCCTCGTTTCCCAGAGAAAGGGCAATAATGACTATATCCGGTTGTTCTGGCGCCACAACCAAGGGAAACCTGTCAATTGTCCGGCTGACATTTGCACCCAATTCGGACAGATTTACCAGCTGGTGTCCGTGTTTTTCATGCAATGCTTGCTCTAGACGCTTTGCCCAGCCTTTTAACAACCAGGCGCTGCATCCCAATGCTACAGAACTGCCGATGACTGCAATTTTCAGTCCCTCAGATTCTTTACCTACAAGCGTTTTGGTAATAGGTTCTTTGAGGTATCCGTAAGGCCAAGGTTGCACCTGACCGAACCAACCATCATCCACAATCATATTTTCAGAGTCTATGGGTACCCAACGGTTTTGTCCCCAAGATTCCCATTTGACGCTGCCATCAGTACCAATTAGCACATACTTATATTCGATTTTTGGGCGGTCGGATGGCTCCGAAGCCGGATCGACTTCGATTTCAATGTCTGCCCACCATAAAGGGTAGCGATCGCTAGTCGTGCGTAAATTTACGCATTTGCTTGCATCCCACTGTCCTAATTGGGGAGTCGAACCAACGAGGGCGATGGATTCTCCCGTTTGCGTATTTGCACTTACTTGGAATCGATACATATAGTTATTCTCTGTTTAAGGGTACGATACCAGACAAAAAGGTTAATTCATCGCACCTTCTGATGAGGAAAACTAACTTTACCTCACTCAGCGCAAAGCGGAGGTATCAGCAACCTCAATCATGGTTTCAGTACCGGCGATCGCGTCATTCAAAGCTGTACTGAGGGTATCATATATAACCTTAAAGATTTGTCGCACAGATCACCTTAAACCGATCGCGGCAGTCCCTACCCTACGAGGGTGTGGGGACTGCCGCAATTAATTGATAGAGCCTACAGAATTGGTTTTAAATCTAAGATAAATCCAGGCAAAACGTCTTCACCTGAAAGCGTTTCGGGATTTTCTAAAATTTGCACATCTCGATTCGGGTGATAAATTTCCACCCGCTTATTTTTCCTTTTAACAGGCTACTGTGGCACCGAGTTGGAGAGCGATCGCATAAAGTATCTTTTGGCTGGCTAACAGCAACTGGTTGTTTTGCTCAACAACACTGCCGTGGAGTGGTTCCACTCGTGGGATATTGATCCGCAATGAGGAAGCGATCGCCCGCAAAATCAGTTTGTTTCCTAACACCAGCAAGTGATTTTGCGTTACCAAATCGCTACCACCTACGTTTGGTAAGTTCGGTATTAAAACTCCCAAATTTTGAGCGATGCCGATCAAGATAGACCGAGTTTGCCAGATCGGCTGCTTCATCTCCAGCAGCTCCCTGTCTGCTGCAAATGGATTATTCGTGACTGGGATTCCTATTTTGGCGGCAATGCTTTGGAGAATCTGGTTATTTTGTAATAACAAAAGGCAATTTTTTCCGCTCAGTTCTTGCTCGTTAGTTTGGGCGGGCAGCGTTTGGTTTAAACTGGTTTGAGTCAGCGCATCTCCCTGGCTTAACAACTCGCTTTGCAACCTACTCGCGTTCACACTTGCACTGAAATAATCTATTTTCATGGTATTGACCCTGGAAGTTTTAACTTCACCCACCTGTTGCTTTCAGTTGTATTACCTATTTTTGGGAATATAACAAGCTTAGAGCCAGCTATTTCGCTATTTTTGCGACATTTATTCCTAGATAAATGCAAAAGTTGCATTATTTACCTGCAATTTTGGCAATTAAAGACGAAAATGCCATCGCCCGCTCGATAGAAAGCAATAGACCCAAAGTTTTGCCCGTTGAGGCTCAATCCTTGGGTCTTCAAACTAACTCAAATAACTTCAGGCTGGGTGCGATCTAATACCTTGACTTATTGGCCTCAATGTGATAAAAACTATGCTTGATCGATATATTGCCGGATGGCGCGCAGTTCGGAGGCGGATGGCATGGAACCGGGGTGGACTTGTTTAAGCCAGTTAAGCGCCTCCCAGAGTTCGAGTTTATGATAGCGACACAGGTAGGCGATGCAAACGGTGGGCGATCGCTCAACTCCTGCCAAGCAGTGGACAAAGATGGGCAAGCCTTTATCGACATGTTGGCGGACAATCTCGACAGCTTGTGCGAGTTGCTCTACGGTTAGATTTGCGGTATAATACCGATCTGGTAAAACCAGACGCAAACATTGAAAATTCTGCGTAATATCATCTGGCAAACTTCCTTCTGATTCGGCACACAGGGAAAGTACAACCTTGACGTTGCCTTTTAGCAGTTGTTCGGCGTCACCTGGTTGGGGTAACCCTCCGACGGCTAACTTCCCTGGAAGTACCCAACTCACAGTAGGCTGGGTTGGACGAGAAGGAGATTCGTCTTTAATGCCCAAAAATCGTTTAACTTGCCCGATCATTCGTTTCAGAAACCGTTTAATTTGCTTTAGTATAAGCTGACCTCAGTCATTGGTCAGTAGGGGCAAGGCATTTAAAATATCTTGGCTCTGGTAGATAACTTAATAATCGCGCCATACCCCTAAATCAGAAAAATACTGGTTTTTCTATGCTAAGACAAGTTTAATATCATGTCTGGTGGCATCGGTAACCTAAGTCGGGGCGGGTTTATTTAACCTTGGCACTGGTAGCAAATATCTCTCGTAAAACCCGCCCCTACTATACAATACCATTTCTAGCGGACATGATATAAAGCATAATCTACAAATGCCTCTGCCACTAGCTTTAACTCTCCAGACGTAAAGCGTTTAAGCTCTACCCACATCGCCTTTTGTGGTTCCTCCCCATCGGTAAAATGAAATATTTTGTCCTGTTGATAAAATTGAGATTCGGTAAAGTCGCACTGGTAAAGTTGAATAATTTCATGTCCTGACTGACCGTTGTAGACAAACAAATTTTCCAAACAGCCCAAATAGCGAATATTAGTTAACTCAGCTTGAATTTCTGCTTGAAATTCTCGCACTAAGGCGGCGTGACTGGTTTCGCCAAAATCAACGCCGCCGCGCAATGCCCGATAAAACGTTTGCTGCTTGATTGGGTCGTAGCCTTCGGATAAAAATAGGCGATCGCTCCAAGCAATTAGCCCCAATGCCAGCACGCGGATTTTACCAGATTTGTCTATTGTTTAGCAGCTAGTTGTCGTAAATCTTAGCTTCGCGTCGGTCTTGAAGGGGCCATGACTCATTTTCGCCGCCAAAAATGACTTGCTTAATGGTGACGTATTCCTTCGCGATTTGTTTGAGGGCATTGATTAAAATATCGATAGCGATCGCATCGCTGGTGCCTAAGTCAAACCAGCAACGCCCCCAAGTCCCCTGATATTCAAAATCGCTCATATTGTGCATCAGCGCCATTAAGCTATTTTCGGCGGCATCTTCGTCGTACTGCATATAACTGATATCCAAACCTGTATCTTGAACCTGGAGATTTTCGGCGTTGAATCCCCCTAGCTTACCCAAGTAAAACCAAGAATCGAAAACTTCTTCCAGGTACTGTTTTTCGGCGTTGGAAGGAACAGTATCAAACTCGATCCAGATCCACAGGTCAAACGGATTAAATTCGCGGAACTGCACTTGCATTATGATTCACCTCTAATCTAATCCAGGTAATTGGCTTGCGGTAGGCCCCCATCGAGAAGCCGGATCGTCTCTAATTTGATCGCGCTTCCCATCGCAGTTGCGCTCTTTATTATCGATCCGCCTTTGATTTCTGCAATACTCGAAGAAAATTTGAGCGACTAACGCCTTGGGTAATCGTTCGGGTTTGCTCAAAGCTGTTTGGAAAGAAGCTTTAGCGGCATTACGTTGGTCTGTTTGTTTATTTTTTTCGGCCTGTCTAACTAAAATTTGGGCTTTTAGATAGTGTAACTCTGGATTGTTCGGCGCTGCCTGTAAGGCGCGATCCACATGTTGGAGCGCTTCGTCATAGTTTTTCAGATCGCGATGACCGATGGCAATGCCTCGAGCTGCCAGATAGGAGGGACTGGCTTTTTCTAGGCGAGCGATCGCTTGCGTCGGATCGGAAAATGGTAAATTGACCGCAATCAGCAAATCCATCCAGCCTTTGATTAAATTCAGTTCTGGATCTTGCGGCGCTTCTTTTTCTGCCGCATCCAAAAATCCATACACCTGTTGCAATTTACCCAACGCTTTAGCCGCTCCCCTGACGCTGCCTTCTTCTTCCAGGATCGTAGCCGCTTCTAAACCGTGACTAACGGCGGTATAAAGATTGCCCCGCATACTGTCAGTAGCCTTAAGTTTTTCAGCCGCTTCCAGGGTTTTAGTCGCGTTAGATTTGACCTCTGCCAACAAAGCGGTATCTTTTTTATTACCTTGCCAATGGGTATAAGCGATCGACGCTTGCATGGCATAAACTAAAGGTTCGTTTGGCTCCCTTGCTGTCGCTTGTGGCAGCAAACCTTCTGCCGCCTCGCGATAATTACCTTCAAGGAAGATAGCATCAAAAGCCTGTTGCGTTATTGTCCCGATGGAGCGGGGATTATTGCTGCGAAATGGATCGCCTGCCAAACTAGGGAGAACAAAGACGCCGAAGGCAAAAGCGCCAGCACCTGCAAGGGCAGACACAAACCGTTTGGATCTAGGAACGCGCGAGATCATAGACTTTGTTCCTGATAACCTCAATTCAGAATCATGCCAAAGCTTTGGACAATTAGCTAGCTGTTCGACGCAGGAAATTGCCGCTAGTTCCGCCGTGGGGGAGCTTTCTTGAGCTGGGGGAGCTGAGGGAGCTGAGGGAGTTTTCTTGAGCTGAGGGAGCTTTCTTGAGCTGGGGGAGCTGAGGGAGTTTTCTTGAGCTGAGGGAGAGCTGAGGGAGTTTTCTTGAGCTGAGGGAGCTTTCTTGAGCTGGGGGAGAATGTAGATTCACATCTTACGCCTACCCGATAAACAGCCTCCAAATAAATTTGGGGCTGAAAGCTTAAGTTAGCTAAAGCCAACTAAAATCAACGTTTTAACCCGTTTCAACGGGTTTTAGCTAAAATGCGAAATTTATTTCTGTTGGCTCTGCTGCAAGATGTGAGCCTTCTTTCCCTAACCCCTAACCCCTAACCCCTAACCCCTAACCCCTAACCCCTAACCCCTCTGCACCTCTGCACTTCTGCCCATGCCCAAACCCGACAAGTCTGCCACAATAGTTGCAGTAAGATGCGTTTTTTTGTCTTAATGCTCTATCTCCGAGACTTAACTTATCACCCACCAGCTACCCCCACACCGATTTTAAAATCTATCAACTTGGAATTAGCACCCCAGCAGTTGGGGCTTGTGATTGGGCCTAGCGGTTCTGGTAAAACGACTTTACTGGAAATTATGGCAGGATTGAGCGAAAAAACATCCGGCAAGCTTTTCTGGCGAGATCAGGAACTAACTCCAGATCACTTGCAACAGCTAGGCGGTTTAGTATTTCAATTTCCCGAACGGCATTTTTGCGGCGGGACTATTTTAGAAGAATTGCGGCTAGGACATCCAGAATTAGGCACGGAACGAGTTAAAGAAGCTTTAACAGAAGTGGGACTAGCGCACCTGCCATTACAAACTTCTCCCCATTCACTCAGCGGCGGGCAGCAGCGACGCCTTGCTTTAGCCGTACAGCTAATTCGTCAGCCCCATTTGTTGTTATTAGATGAACCCACGGCTGGGTTAGATTGGTCGATGCGGCGTCAGTTGGTAAATTTACTGGCAAAACTTAAGAATCACTGGAGTTTATTTGTAGTGACTCACGATGCTGGAGATTTACTCAGCATCGCCGATCGTTGCTGGTTATTAAACCACGGCGAATTAGAGTATGTCGATCCATCTACCCTAGCTGCTAAAAAAGCTCAGCCACTTCCGGCTATTTGAAATGAATTCTCAACCAACTCAAAACGATTCCATGCTGCCTTTAATGGTCGATATTTGGCAGCAAACTTTAAATTGGCAACCCAACGAACAACAGCAGCGGCAGTTTCAACAACTCTACGAATTAATTGTGACGGGAAATCGCCAGTTAAATTTAACCCGCATTACCGAACCAAGAGAATTTTGGGAAAAACATCTCTGGGATTCTTTGCGAGGAATCGCACCATTTCTCTTGAATCCATTACCAATTACCAATTACCAATTACCCATTACCAATCCCCAAGTTATCGATATTGGAACGGGGGCTGGTTTTCCTGGGGTGCCTTGTGCGATCGCATCCCCCCATTGGCAAGTCACTCTGCTCGATTCTACCCGCAAAAAAATCGCTTTTCTCGATACTCTATTAGCTCAACTCTCCTTGCCAAACGCTAAAACTTTAAGTGGCAGATCGGAACAAATAAACCAACAACTCCTGTATCGAAACCATTACGATTTGGCTTTAATCAGGGCAGTTGGTTCGGCCTCAGTTTGTGCTGAATACGCTTTACCTTTTCTCAAAGCTGGCGGTTTAGCTATTCTCTATCGAGGTCATTGGACAGATGAAGAAGCAACCGATTTGCAACCCGTTATCGACCGACTAGGTGGTAAATTAGAATCAGTTGAAGCATTTACTACTCCCCTGAGTCAAAGCGTGCGTCACTGTCTGTATTTACGCAAAAGCCATAATTAACAGCCGGGACACGGCACGTATCTTTGATGCCGTGTCCCTACGCAATGACTCGATGCGGTTTTTTGATTGTGGGCAATTCAGCTAACATCATATGAGTAGGAAAAATCTAGTTGCGATCGCTCTCTTACTAACCCTCAACACCGCCTATCCAGCTTTGGCAGAAACAGCGTATCAACGCTGGTTGAGAATGGCAGTTTCTGCCAGAAATCAACGTAACTACGATGCGGCTTTAACTTATTACCAACGCGCCGCGGATGAGAGTCCCAATGGCCCCAACGATCCTGATATTAATACTGCCATCTTTGAAGTTTTGTCAGAAAGATTGCAAAGTTTCCAAACCACCGCTCCCAGGTATGTAAGATTTATTACAATTGCTGACGAAGCTTACTTTAACGGCGAATACGATCGCGCGATTCAAAACTATAGAATGGCTTTAAGAGAACGACCGCGCGATCGCTATGCCACCGTAAGAATACAACAAGCAGAATGTATTAAACAAAACCGACCGGCTACGGGTTCCCAATTTAGAATTATGTGTCCTAGATTTTAGCGGAGTTGGTTTAATATTTGGCTTCTCTCTAAGAGAGGAATTGGGAATCAATCTTAGGGACGATGTGAAAAATTTTACTGGGCAGTAATTTGCTTATATGTGAATAAATGGAGTTGCAGTATGAAGCGAATTATTGCAGGTTTTATGTTAGCGATCGCATTGTTTTTTAGCTTCGATCAAATTGCAGTTGCTAAATCTTTAACCCCTGAAGCAGAGTCTTACCAAGTAGAACCCAATTATACGGGTAAGAATGCGGTTGAAACTATTAAGGAAAAACTTGAATCGGCAAAAGAAAATGTGGTAGAAAAGCTCAACTTAAACGAACCACTTCCAGAAAGCACAAAAGAGTTTTTGAGCGATGTAGAATCTAAAGTAGATGAAACTGTTGAACCAATCACTGGAGAGCAAGAAGGCTACTACAAAGAAAAATAGATCGCCCAAGTTGCTAATAGCCCGCGAAGGCGGGCTTTGTTTGTGTAGCCGCGACTTTAGTCGTTCGGCATAAAAGGGGCGATCAAAGCGGATTTGGTATTAAATCACAAACCCGGTTTTTTCAAATAAACCGGGTTGATAGATTAAGCGCTTGCTTGAGCAAACCGCTGGTTTATTTCATCCCAATTTAAGACATTCCACCAAGCATTTAAATATTCAGCGCGGCGGTTTTGGTACTTCAGATAATAGGCATGTTCCCAAACATCGTTGCCCATAATTGGATAGTTACCTTCCATTAGGGGACTATCTTGATTGGCGGTACTCGTGACTTGCAACTTGCCATCTTTAGTGCGAACTAACCAAACCCAACCGCTACCGAAACGCTTGGTTCCTACTTCATTAAACTGTTTCTTGAAGTTGTCAAAACTGCCAAAAGATGATTGAATGGCAGATGCGATCGCGCCCGTAGGTTCCCCTCCTCCATTGGGTTTCATAATCCTCCAAAACATGCTGTGATTATCGTGTCCGCCGCCATTGTTCCGCACCGTAGTGCGAATATCTTCTGGTACGGTATTGATATCTTTTAGCAACGATTTCAGATTTTGGGTTTTGAGTTGGGGATATTTAGCGATCGCTCCATTTAAATTGCTGACGTATGCCGCATGATGCTTGTCATGGTGAAACTGCATTGTCCGCGCATCAATGTGGGGTTCTAACGCATCGTAGGCGTAGGGTAAAGGCGGTAGTTCGACGTAATTAGTTGTGCTTTGCGCTACATAATTCCCGCCTAAATTATCTCCAAACGCTTTGCTAGCACCGATAGTAGCTGCACCGACGCTTGCTCCCAATAAATATACAAAACTTCGGCGTGAAAGAGTCATATTTGAGGAAATTAGTCAGTTTGTTGGCAATTCTTTATTGTCCCAGAGTTTTGGTATCTCAAAATTAATCTTGAGATAAACGTTTAACTTCTGCACCGCCTAACATTTGATGCGCTTGTTCGAGAAAAGCGGGTATTTGATCGGCGTGAGGAGTGTTAGCCAAACACTGACGCAAGTTTAATTCTTTGACTCGATCTGCCTTTTCACCTGGAAACCAGTGTCCGGCATTACCCAGCAGGTTGTAGCGCATTTTGGCATAGTCGTACATATCGTAAGCCAAAGCCAGATTTCGCAGCCACAAAATTACAGGTATATTCATTCCACCGGGAGTGCGATCGCAGCTAGGTAACCCAACTTGCCAGGTTTTTACCCAATCTTCCCCCAAACAGCGGATCGCTTCTTCTTCTAACCTTGCCAAAATCGGAGGTAGAATTTCATCCGCCTTGTCTAATAATTCCAAAGCCTTCAAGTGTTCGTCAAAATCTGTCGGTCGCGCTGCCCCTATACTCAAAGTATGCACTTGGGAACGGCTCAAACAAAATAAGTCATTGAACACCATCGGGCTGAGAGGATAGCACAGATCCACCAACTTTTGCGGCGGTTGATATAACATTCCCCCTTTATCCGAAGGACTGATAATAAACACCCCCATATCGTGGCGCGTTGCTGCTTCTATTGCCGACCAATTGCTTTGGTTAATGTAATACCAATGCAAGTTTACGTAGTCAAACTGGTTCGTTGCGATCGCCTCGATGATTTGAGGGCTTGGGGCGTGGGTGGAAAACCCGATAAAACGCACTTTTCCTTGTGCTTTCAACTTCTGCGCCATCTCCAGACACCCACCGGGACGGATGGCATAATGCAGCATTTCGGTATTATTTATACCATGCAAGCTTAGTAAATCTACGTAATCGAGGTTGAGGTAAGCGAGAGATTTGTCAAAATTTTGCTTGAAATCTTTGGGGTCTGCATAGGGGACAATTTTAGTTTGAACGATAATGCGATCGCGCTCTAACTGCGGTAAAATTCCTCCCAGTTGCATCTCGGAAGAGCCATAACCGCGCGCCGTTTCAATATGATTGATGCCAAGTTCAATGGCGCGGCGGATAGTTGCTTCCAGGTTGTTTTGATTGTCCCGTGGTATTTTCCATTTGGGGACATCCTGCCATTTAAATTGATATCTCATGCCGCCGCAAGAAAAGACGGGCATTTGTAATTCTGTGCGTCCGAAGCGTCGATACTGCATTGATGGCACATGGGAAACTTCTTTAATATTTTAGTCAATCAAACACAGGAAGCCAAAGTTCAGAAATCGCCAGTTCCCAACCTGGTAATATGATGTCCGCTAGCTTAGGCTGTGTATAATTTTTGATGCTGTAGGGGCGGGATAGCCCATCCATTCTGCGAAAAGAAACCGGGTTTCACCTGAAAAATTGTTGACCAAGCAAAGAGATCTATAAAGAAACTAAGGTGATGATTTTTTTAAACCCTTCCTTTGCTGACGATACCGATGCTACCGGACATGATATGACGGGTGAGCGATCGCGCCATTTTCCCCAGCACCAGAAAAATGAGCCGTTACATTTTTTATGTTAATAAAGCTTAAAAAATTATTTCTTCAGATATACTATCAACCTCTATTTAGATAGAAGCAAAAATCGATTTTGCCATTATTGTATCCACAAATATCTGTATAAATGATGAAGTATAGGCTCCAATAATTCGCTAGGCTTAACAGCGTGTGTCTACTAAATTGGAGTCAAAAATGGCTGCTTTTGAAGCAAGCGATAACAACGGTTCTTTACTAGATTTAACCCTGGAAAATAGAATAATTGAACTTTTAAAGAATGACCCATTGTTGAACCAGCAAGTACTTAGCATCAAAAGTAACAATACAATTGCTGGAACTGAAGACCCTGACAGCTTGAGTGGCAGTCAAAACGATGAAGTTATTGCTGGGAAACAAGGCAACGATACAATTGTTGGCGATCTAGGTGACGATACTGCCTTTGGTAACGCCGATGACGATGTATTATTTGGTGGTACGGGGCCAGAAGGAAACTTTGGTGGTAGCGGCAGGGATGTTTTGTTTGGCGAAACAGGAAAAGATACCGTATATGGTTTAGGTGGCGATGACCTGTTATTTGGTAACCAACAATCGGATTATCTTCAAGGTAACCAAGGCAAAGATTTAATTAGTGGCGATCGCGGCGATGATACGCTACGCGGCGGTCAGGAAGATGACATTGTGGCGGGCGATGCAGGCAACGATACTATTTTTGGCGATTTAGGCAACGACACGGTTTTTGGCGGTGATGGGGACGATGAATTATATGGCGGTCAAGGGCCAGAAGCAGAATTTGGCGGATTTGGCAGCGATGTTGTTTATGGCGAAGTAGGAAAAGATATTGTTTTTGGTCTTAAGGGCGATGATACGCTATTTGGGAATCAACAATCAGATATCCTTTTTGGCAACGAAGGTAGAGACGTTATTTATGCAGGTCAAAACGACGATACTCTATTCGGCGGTCAAGATAACGACCAACTTTTTGGCGATAAAGATAACGATGTTCTGTGGGGAGATTTAGGCGCAGATACGCTCACTGGTGGTAGCGGCGATGATGTATTTGTGATTGGCAGGCGCACCGATCGAGATGGGTTTAAATCTACTGGTGGTGCTGCGATTACCGATGCCGACTTGATTGCTGATTTCGGTGATGGATTAGATTTAATTGCTTTAACTGGCGGACTCACTTTTGAAACTCTGAACATTATTCAAGGTAGCGGTGAAAACGCAGCCAATACTCTGATTCAGGATAAACTCAGTGGGGATTATTTGGTAAATTTAAAAGGATTTGACTTTACCAATTTAACCAAAGCTAATTTTACCTACTCTCCCATCCGCATTGATAATTACTTGTCCTTTAGCCAACCGCTTTATCGCACCACAGAAGACGGTGGTGAAGTAGCGGTAACAATTAATCGCACGGGTGGCGTTAATGAACAGGTAAGCGCTACCTTGTTCGCCAGCGACGGCACTGCTAAAGCAATCGAAGACTACCAATTCAACCCAGTACCGATTAACTTTGCCCCAGGAGAACTCGTCAAAACCGTGACGATTCCGATTGCCAAAGACGAGATAGTAGAAGGCGAGGAAACGTTTAATTTAGAATTAGGTTTTCCCTTTAATGGCGCCACGATCGCACCGCCGAAGACAGCGACAGTGGCGATCGCAGACAGCGCCACCACTCCACCCCTAGCATCGCCAGCGGGAACCCTGGAATTTAGTAACCCCGACTTTGCCGTCGATGAAAATGGGAAAGCGATCGCATCCGTAAACATCAATCGCACAGGTGGTAGTAGCGGTGAAATTGGCGTCCAAGTGCTACTAAACGGCGGTACTGCAATGGGCGGCGCTTCTTCTTTAGGAGATTCCATAGATTACGATAACAGCTTCATCACCATTAACTGGGCTGATGGAGAAACTGCCCCCAAAACTGTCAACATTCCCATCATCGACGATACAGTTGCCGAAGATAACGAAACCCTCAACCTCACTTTATCCGATGCTACAGGCGGCGCCACAATTGGAACCCAAAATACTGCCCTTCTCACAATTATCGATAATGACGGTGCATCCTCATCAAGCAAAGCAGAGATTAGCATATTAGATGGCACAACCGAAATTACTGATAATACCGGCAGCATTACTTTTACCCCTGTTAATGTCGGTGCTAACTTAACCAAAACCTTTACCATCCAAAATCTCAGCACTACAGATATTCTGAATTTAGGCGGTTGGACTTTACCACAAGGTTTTAGTTTAGTAGGAACCGTCCCTGGAACTGTCGCACCTAATGCTTCCCAAACATTCACTCTCAAAGTCGATACTAGCAAAGCAGGCAATCTTCAAGGTAATCTATCTTTAATTACCAATGATGCCGATGAAAATCCGTTTAATTTTACCATAAACGCAGCCGTAAATCAATCATCCACAACCGCGGGAGGAGAAATAGAAATCCTCGATGGTAATACTTCTCTTACCGATGGAAATACTACACCGCTCGATTTAGGCAGCGTTGATATTGGTGGCAATTTAACCCGTACCTTCACCTTGAGAAACACCAGCACCACGCCGTTAACTTTGAGCAATTTGACCTTGCCAGAAGGGTTTAGTTTACAAGGCGAATTCCCCGCAACCATGGCACCAAATGCCACGGGTTCTTTTACCATCAATGTTAATACAACTACCGCAGCTAATCGGGAAGGAACGATTTCTTTTAACACCAGCGATGCGGATGAAAATCCGTTTAACTTCATCATCAAAGCCACGGTAAATCAATCATCTACACCCACAACGGGAGGAGAAATAGAAATCCTCGATGGTAATACCTCACTCACCGATGGGAACTCGACACCGCTGGATTTTGGTAGCGTCAATGTGGGCGGAAATCTCACCCGTACCTTCACGATCAACAATACCAGTAATACGCCGTTAACTTTGAGCAATTTGAACTTGCCAGAAGGGTTTAGTTTACAAGGCGACTTTCCCACAGCGATCGCACCAAATGCCACGGGTTCTTTTACCATCAATGTCAATACAACCACCGCAGCTAATCGGGAAGGAACGATTTCTTTTAATACCAGCGATGCGGATGAAAATCCGTTTAACTTCATCATCAAAGCCACGGTAAATCAATCATCTACACCCACAACGGGAGGAGAAATAGAAATCCTCGATGGTAATACCTCACTCACCGATGGAAATACCACACCGCTTGATTTAGGCAGCGTTGATATTGGTGGCAATCTCACCCGTACCTTCACGCTCAATAATACCAGTAATACGCCGTTAACGTTGAGCAATTTGACCTTGCCAGAAGGGTTTAGTTTACAAGGTGACTTTCCCACAACCATTGCACCAAATACTACTGGTTCTTTTACGATTAACGTCAACACAACCACTGCCGCTAATCGAGAAGGAACGATTTCTTTTAACACCAGCGATGCGGATGAAAATCCATTTAATTTCACCATCAGAGCGGCGGTAAATCAATCATCAATGCCCACAACAGGAGGAGAAATTGAAATCCTTGATGGCAATACTTCTCTTACCGATGGCAACTCGACACCTCTGGATTTAGGCAGCGTTGATATTGGTGGCAATTTAACCAAAACCTTCACCTTGAGAAACACCAGCACTACGCCGCTAACTTTGAGCAATCTGACTTTGCCAGAAGGGTTTAGTTTACAAGGCGACTTTCCCACAACCATTGCACCAAATGCCACTGGTTCTTTTACGCTCAATGTCAACACAACCACCGCAGCTAATCGGGAAGGAACGATTTCTTTTAACACCAGCGATGCTGATGAAAATCCGTTTAACTTCATCATCAAAGCGACGGTAAATCAATCATCCACACCCACAACGGGAGGAGAAATTGAAATCCTCGATGGTAATACCTCACTTACGGATGGGAACTCGACACCGCTTGATTTTGGTAGCGTAAATGTGGGCGGAAATCTCACCCGTACCTTCACGATCAACAATACCAGTAATACGCCGTTAACTTTGAGCAATCTGACTTTGCCAGAAGGGTTTAGTTTACAAGGCGAATTCCCGGCAACCATTGCACCAAATGCCACGGGTTCTTTTACCATCAATGTTAATACAACTACCGCAGCTAATCGGGAAGGAACGATTTCTTTTAATACCAGCGATGCTGACGAAAATCCGTTTAACTTCATCATCAAAGCTAATGTAAATCAAGCGTCTACATCAGTGGGAGAAATTGAAGTTCTTGATGGTACTACCGGCACGGTAGATGGAACTACAACAGCCCTGAATTTCGGCAGTATTTTGCTGGGTGGAAACTTATCGAGAACCTTCACCCTCAGAAATACAAGTTCCTCATTTCCGGTAAGTTTGAGTAATTTACAACTGCCTAATGGTTTCCGTTTGGACGGCGATTTTCCCTCTACAATTCCACCCAATGGAGAATTGACTTTTACGGTAAACGTCATTACTACGGCGGCGGGAAATCTAGAAGGAGTTTTGTCGTTTGATAACGATGACACCGATGAAAATCCGTTTGATTTTGTCATTGGTGCCACGGTAACAAGTGGAACTAACATTAATGGCAGCGCCAATGCGGACACCATTCAGGGAGATAGCAATACCGTCGAAATTATCACTCCGGGTGGCGGAGCTGATATCATTGCATGGAGCAACGTTCCGCCATCAGGTGTTGTGGATGCGATCGCTAACTTTACCCCGAATGAAGATCAACTGCAATTTACCAGATCCAACTTCGGTAATATTTCTACTGTCACCTCTGTAACCGTTACGACTCTGAATGCCAGCGGTACGGACATCAGCGGCAATAACTTAATTGTTTTCGATCCAAATCTTTCGTTTACTAACGTCAGCGAGGTAGATGCAGCATTAGCTGCACAACGCGGTACTTCTGCTAACCCGGTGTTCTATCTCTACACCAGCGATCGCAATCGCTATTTAGGCTACGATCCGGTAGCAAATGCTACTGGTAGTGCGGTCGATATCGTCCGCCTCGATGCCGAACCAACAGCATCGAATATTACACTCGTTTGATGATACAGCCGATCGCAACCCCATGAGGGAGGCAAAGAAGACAAGGCAGACAAGGGAGACAAGGAAGACAAGGAAGTAAAACTAATTTCTTCACTAGCTCCCTCAGCTCCCTCAGCTCCCTCAGCTCCCTCAGCTCCCTCAGCTCCCTCAACTCCCTCAGCTTCACTAGCTCCCTCAACTCCCTCAACTCCCTCAGCTCCCTCAGCTCCCTCAGCGTCAGATTACAGCTTGTATTCCAAAGGTTCGCAAAACTCGGTTATACCTGTCTTGAGCGCGAAGATTACCACCGGCGCTACCAACAAATCGGGGCAAAGTTTGGTCGAGATCAAATACTCTACTGCCTTTGTACAGTTGCCATTTAATAAATCTTCCCTAAAATCTTGTTCGCAGATGGGAACGCGACACCGTTTGGCTAAAAGCGCTAACCAATTATCGGATGTGTCTGGTTGTTGTCCCGCATTAATTGCCAGCGTTATCGCTGCATCTTCCAGATCTCCTTCGCAGTCTTCAATTACATCCAAAGCTTTGAGGGCATCCGGATAAGCTGATAGTTGCGAACGATACTGAGCAATTTCTTGGGATGTGATCGTCAACATGCGGTTCAACCTGCCAAATTCTCTCTCATTTTAAAGGTAAGCAAGCAAGATGAGGGCGGTTAGCGCGATCGCTATCCAAGTCAAAAAGCAATTTCTGGTCAAGCGAGTCGCCTGGTATATTTGTTCTGCCGTAATCGGATTAATTGCTTCTCCCAAAAGTGGTTTGTGCTTTGCCACTCCGCGATACCAATTTATTCCTCCCACCTGTACGCCCAATACAGCAGCATAAGCGCATTCACTCCAACCAGAATTGGGACTCGGATCGGCAATTGCATCGCGCCGACATACTTGCAAAACATAACCAGGCTTACCCGATAAAAGCGCTAAAGTCAATACCGTTAAGCGACAAGGAAGCCAAGTTAAAACGTCCTCCATTTTGGCACTAAACCATCCTATATATGTATAAGGTGCGGCGCGATAACCCACCATTGAATCAAGCGTACTAGCAGCTTTATAAGCCAAAGCAAGGGGTACTGCACCCACCATAGGGATCAAACAACCAGCGATCGCATAAAATAACGGCGCCATCACTCCATCCGTTGCATTTTCCGTCACCGTCTCCAACACCGCCCGTAAAATTTCTGAAGAAGATAAATTTTCTGTATCGCGACCGACATAATTACTTAAAGTCAGACGTGCTTTTGCTAGATCTCCTTGAATCAGGGGTTGTAAAACATCATCCGCCGCATCTCTTAAACTCCTCGCGGCAAAACAGCTTGCCAAGATGATGCTTTCCACTGCCACACCTAAAAACGGATGTATCAATCTAGCAGCTTGAACAATTATCCAACCCCAGCCACCGCTACCGATTATCAGTACAATTGCTAAAACGATGCCTCTGATGCGGTGAGTTATTATCCTGGTTTTAGTAAAATAACCGTCTTCTCTTGCTACCGGATCGTTTACAATGTCTCGAACAAACTGATATATTATCCATCCCATCCCTCGCACTGGATGAGGCCATCCCCAAGGATCGCCAATCAGGTAATCTAGACTGGCAGCGATCGCTAGAACAACAGGGTCATACGTCATTGGTGACTTGCTAGTAGGTGTGCTTGACAGGACTTACGCACGAGGACTCCAGAAACCGGGTTTCTGCGTTGATCTGTGATTGCGAAACCAACCATTTTTCATAGAAACCCGGTTTCTTTGTGTAAGTCCTACTTGATTCCCATTAGCCATTAGCCATTAGCCATTAGCAATTGCTAAACAACAAAACTCGTTTCTTCCCCACAAGCAGCTTGCCAACTGCGGGCATCGTAGTAAAGATCTTCTAGGGAAATACTATACAGAGCATCTTTTAGCTTTTGGTGCAACTGTCGCCACAGCGTCAGCGTTACCCAATCTTCAGTTGCTTTTGCATTCGCAGTGTGATGAGGTAGGGGTTCAATCGTTTCTCCCACCGCTTCTAAAATTTCTCCTAAAAATATTTTCCCTGGTTGACGAGCTAATTGATATCCTCCCAGGGAACCACGAAGCGAGTTAACTAAACCAGCGCGACGCATCTCGATCAGTAATTTTTCCAGATAGGGAGCGGGGATATCTTGGCGACGAGCGATCGCTTTTACAGAAGTCGGGCCATATCCCGGCTGTAAACTCAAATCTAGTAGCGCTTTCACACTATAGTGGGCGCGAGTTGTCAGTTTCATTCCAGCTACGGTAACCAAAACCTTCCTTTGTCTATCATCCACCAAGTTTGGGGTAGAAACCTTCACAAACCCCCCTGACTGTTGCCCCTCTTGGGCTTAAGCGAGCATCATACCAATCTGCCACGAACTGGGCGCGAGTATTTTCTGGTCTGCCTTGCGCTCTTCCCTCACGCTCTATTAACAAAGATCGTACTAAACAAACCCCAGTCAATCTTTAAAGAACTTTACCTTGGAGGGCTAACATAGGGGCGTAAGCTGATATAAAGCTAAAGCTTCATATCAACCAGTGTTAATTTCAGCTAAAGTAAGATACTATAAATTACTTGATGGATTTGTTGAAGAGAGAAGTTAATGCCAAAAGCACCAAAGATCGAAACCCTTGAAGGCGAAGCTTTACTGAGAAAAGTCAAAGAGCTAGAAAATCTCAGCAAAGAGGAAAAAGCTAAAGCTTGCGGCTACTACACCGTGACTAAAAACGGTGTAGAGCGCGTTAACATGATGAAATTCTTGAATGCCCTCATTGATGCCGAGGGGATTCAGTTAGACAGCAAACAAGGTGGTAATGGTCGGGGCGGACGCAGTGCAAGCTATCGAATCAGCGTCCAGTCTAACGGCAACTTATTGATTGGTTCGGCTTACACCAAACAGATGGGGCTGAAGCCAGGAGATGAGTTTGAAATTTCCTTAGGACGCAAACACATTCGTCTCAAACAAATCGGTGGAGACGATATGGAAATGGACGAGGAATAAACACTATAGCGCCATTGTCTCACCCAGCGCCACCACAACCATTAACGCCTCAGCACCAAACACCGCGTGAAGAGGCGTACAGTAGGGGAATAGTTTGCTTATGTATCCCCAAGCCAACAAAAATTCCCTTAAAGGTTGTAGGGTGAGCATTCGCCCACCCTACAAAAAACTAATAGCTTGGTTTTGGGATACCTGAAAGGTTGTTCAGGCAGTTTGAGTTAGTTTGGGTAAAGGCAACTCCTGGGTAGGCAGTGCCGGAGAGAGATAGCGGTTGATGGCTTTAGAAGTAACGGCAACGTCGCAAGCGAGGGTAATTCCTTCTTTTTCTAATAAGCCTAAAACCCGTTTGAGGTTGTCGCGTTCGACCACGGGAAGCTGATGTAAACCTCGTGCTGCCATGCGGTCTAAAGCATCAGCAACCGGCTCATCTGCATAGGCATAGAGAAGATCCTTGGTGCAGATCGCAGCCAGGGTTAAATCCTCTAGGTTGATTGTAGAAGCATCCGATTCAGAAGAGGCGATCGCGCGATCGATATCCTGAAGCGTGACGATACCAATTAGTTTTAAATCCTCATCAATTGCTAAAGCCGTGTGACAGCGCTCGTTCGTCATCGCCAAACCGGCTTCTAACACGCTGCAACTGCTAGATAGCATCAAGCGAGGTTTGTGCATCGCCGCCGAAACTGGAATTTGGTTTAAAATTTCCAGATTCTGGTCTTTCTCCACATTCACACCCATCTGTTGCAGGTTTAAGCCTTTATTTACCGTTGACTTTGACTTCATCGTATCTACCAGCCAGACGCTTAAACCCACAGCCGCCATCAAAGGCAAAACAATGCGATAGTCGCGCGTCATCTCAAACAACAATAAAATAGCCGTTAAAGGAGCGCGGACGCTAGCAGCTAAAACTGCCGCCATTCCCACCATCGCATAAGCTGGTGGGGCGGCAATGTGTACGCTTAATCCAGGCAGCAATAGCGCCCAAATTTTGCCATAAGCAGCCCCCAAAGAAGCACCCAAAAACATCGCGGGCGCAAATACACCCCCTACCAATCCGCTGCCCAAACTAAACGCCGTCATCACTAACTTGACGACTAGCAAAACCAGCAACAACGACAGGGAAAATTTCACATCTTGCAGCATCGCCCCAACGGTTTCGTAGCCGATGCCAAGAATTTGGGGCAACAGCAAACCCACCAACCCGACGGTGAATCCCCCAATTACGGGATGAATGTATCGTGGAATGCGACCCAACCAGCCAAACCCTGCTACTTGACCGCGAAAGCTGCGTTGCGCCAGTTGAATCGCTTGGGTATAGGTGAGAGATACCAGACTGGCGAGCAAACCCAATCCCATATAAAGAGGCAATTCTAGAGGGCTGCGAACCTCATAGGCAGGCAAGCTAAAAGCAGGTTGGGCACCCAATCCAATTTGAGCCACCAACGCCGCTACAACGGCTGCTAGCAGCACTACACTCACCGCTGAAGTAGCAAAAGTTGTCCCTAAAACCAACTCCAGAGCAAAAAAAACGCCCGCAATTGGGGCGTTAAAACCAGCTGCCAAACCAGCAGCGGCGCCAGCCCCCAACAGCAGCCGGTGGCGTTCGCGCGACACTTGCAGCACTTGACCCACCAACATGCCAAAATTGGCGCCGATTTCCACCGAAGGCCCTTCTGGCCCCAAAGAAGCGCCAGTGCCGAGAGAAATCGCCGCTGCCACCATCTTGGTAACAGGTCTGAGTTCCCGCGACAAAGCTGGTTTGGTGTCCTCAGTGGCGGCAATTAAATTAGAAATGCTCGGCCCAAAGTCTTGGAAACGCCAACGCATGATTCCGATTAGCAATCCGCCGATAGTGGGAACGCAGGCTAAAGTCCAAGCACCCCAAACCGAGATCTGACCCATCAGATCTTCTAACATCACACTGTGGATCAATTCGATCAAATAGTGAAACGTCACCACACCCATCCCGGTTCCACCCCCAATCAGCACCGCCAAAATCAAGACCATTGTTTCTGGGGACGGCTGGAGATGGTTAAGTAGGCGGGTGAGTTTGGATGTAGAAGTAGGCACGCGACAAGAAGTGCCCGTTCTTAGTGCTGTCGATTCAGACAGCGACGCCGCAGCGGGAGGTAGGTATGACATTATACAGACGACTATATATAGTACTTAGAGAAAGCGTGAACTACCCCACCGCAGTTGTGGATGGGGCTTCTGTACTCACCGGGGAGTGCCAAAGATTTGACTTTCGTCCCATCTTTGGTCTTACCTCCCCTCCTACAGCAGAGACGGCTGAACCATCCGCCTTTAGCATTCTGATGCCCTCGGCTCTAATATTGACCGCAGCGTTACCCTCCCTGCCGTGGTGCGTGCCACAACTAGGGCAAGTCCACTGCCGCACTTCTAACGGCATTTCATTTACCTGATAGTAACAATTAGAGCAGAGTTTGGGACTGGGAAACCAGCGGTCAATCTCAACCAACTTTGCACCTTTTCTCTCTAGCTTGTAGGCTAACAAAAAAGTTTTTGTAAGCTGTGGTTAAATTGAGCGTTGTGGCCTGTAAAACTTGGCTATAACAATCAGCTAAACACAGCGTTTCCTCTTGCTTTTCGAGCTTTGGTAATAGTGTATTGAGTGCTACCTGCCCCAGCCCCTTGCCAGTGGCTTTATAGGTTTCAATTGATTTATTTAGCGCGTAATTCCACCACCAACGAGCGCATCCAAATGTCTGCGACAAAAGTATTTCTTGTTGGTTTGATGGGTATAAACGAAATTGTACGGCTTTGTGTAGCACTCAATATCACCTATTGGCTTAGTCAATTTTACTGTAATTTGTATCTAGCAGTAAAGGTTGTCAGTGAATATTGGGGAATTGTGAGGACAGTTGTCTTGGTGATTCATCTCCTGGATCTGTCAATCGGGCTAGAGATGGCAAAAATTAGGGCAATCCCTAACTTTTCCCCTGCTAGCGATCGCCACCGCACAGGCAGATGGGCAATGCCGCAGGTTTTGTTAAACTTTGTTACTGGCTTCTCACTTTGATTGTATAGATAAATAACCGCACTGGGGTTGCCGGAACAGAAGTCAACAAGGGTAGACTAGGAAAGAAGATGGTTGGATCAATCCGTCTGTTACTACTCGTAACAAAACTCTTGGGGCAATGCGGTTAAAAATCTTAGCGTTCATAGTTCCGTATCGAATGCTAAAAATGTTTATCTGGCTTGAGTGTTTGGATAGCACTTGAAACGCTCGATCCGTTGGTGGAGATCGGCGTTACTAAAAGTCACTACAGGTGGCGCCAGCTATCACCAGGAAAAACTCGGATCGAGGTGCTTGGCATCAAGACACTGTCAGCAGCTCAATCCTTAAAAATACAGCTGATTGCAAGTGAGTGAAGTAAAACATATCGAAGATGGGGAGCAGAGGAGATGGGAAGCAGAGAAAATGGGGGCAGAGAAGATGGGAAGATGGTGATAATGTGCATTCAAATTCCCCTCTACCCCTCTGCCCCTCTGCCCCTCTGCCTCTCTGCCCCTCTGCTCCTCACGGCTGCAATCCGTTACCAGCAAATCCGGTGGGAATATTAGGAAATTCTGATGAGTGCTCACACATTTAATGGACATTCCGCTGTTTGCCCAATTTGCCATCGTTCCAGACCTACGAAGCTGGGCAGATCGGGTATAGGTCTTTATACTTGCCCCTATTGCGAGCAACGTTTTGTAGTGAGTCAAAGCGGTCATTACGTTCGCGATCCCGTACCGCTTAAACGCCGTCCTAACAGCCAGATGCTGCGGCGTCAGAGTCGCCCTTTGGCTAGAATGCGCCGCGATTTCCGCTTTGGTAAGCCCATCGCTACGCTTGTCCTTGTAGGTAGTGCGATTTTCTTGGGTGTGACTTTAACCACGCCAGAGGGGAGGCAGAACCAGCAAAATCCCTTACACCAAATTTGGGAGTGGGTGACAAAAACTTGGGATGGATAATGGGAATTTCAGATTTAAGATCTTAGATTTCAGATTTCAATTTAAATCTGCAATCTATCTAGCTTTATGGTCTCTTGCGTGTAATTAGCTTCCAATCTGGTAAGCTTCCTAGCTGCTGTACCTGCTCTAGGGCTAGATTTTGCAGCGTCGATGGATCGATTAGCAAGTAGGGGGAAGAATCTTGTTGCCAGTGTTGTTTGAGACGATCGATTGAGGCGGGGATGACTTGGCGATCGCTATAAAAATTCAACGCCGGACGATTGTAAGGATACGATGTATAAATCTTTTCACCCGACCCCATCCCGCTATTTTGGATCATCTCGGCAACGGGTTTCACCGGATACGCTTCGGCTAATTCCCACACCCAATGAGAGGAAGTCATTAGTAACATCAGCGATACGTACATTCCCCAGAATAAGATGCCCATAAATTGGCGATCGCAACGCGCCACCAAAATCGCCCCTAGCGTCATAGCGATCCCCACGGCAGCTAAAATTAATCCGATATCGGCTTCGGGTGTCGGCGCGAAGAAACTATAGTAAATGCTACCTCCCCAGCCCACGACGGCTAACAGCGCTAAAATCGCCACCCAAGCGCGGGGGTAAGATTTTGTTGGGGGAAAATGCCAAACTTCTGCTAAGTAAGCACCACCTGCTAACGCTAAAGCCGGGTAAACTGGCAAAACGTACCAAGGTAGTTTTGTCGTCATCGCGGAGATCGCTAATAAGTAAACGCTACTCCAAACCAAGATTAATTTAGCCCAGCCGAGATTGCGATTTTCCCAAACCAGTTGAAAACTTTGGGGTAAAAATAGCAGCCAAGGCCAGCTTGATTCGAGAATTTCCAGCAGATAATACCAAGATGGCCCAGTGCGATCGTCTACTGGTGTCCAAATGCGATTAAAGGATTGACTAACGAGGTTGTGTGTGATAAAAGATTGACCGTAATGTAAGAATTGGGCACCATACCATAACGCTACCGGAATGCTGCCAAGAATTAGCCCGATCCAGAGATAGAAAGATGCCAGGAGTCGGGGCGTATCCCAAAAGATGAAGAGGAGAGCGATCGCACCCAACAAAACTCCTAAAATACCTTTAGTCAGGCACATCAACCCGAAGCCAATCCCGACGCCGAGACAGTAGCGCAAATCGCGGCGACTGCGTAACAAACACCATATCATTAACAAAAAAAAGCACAGTATTGCCCCATCCAACATCGCCAAACGTCCGTGACGCACGACGGGAAGTAAAGTCAGGTAAATTAAAGCTGAGAAAATAGCCGCAAGACGTTGGGAAAAAATTTCCCGCCCAATCCCATATAATAATGGCACGGAAATAGCTGTTAGCATCGCGCCTGGTAAGCGCGTCGTCCATTCATTCACACCACCAACTGAATAAGTCAATGCAATTAACAGGTGCATCAGCGGTGGCTTGTTATGGTATGGCTCCCCTGCTATGGTGGGATAAAGCCAGCGTAAAGAACCAGCTGGGGCATTAAAAATATTGCGAGCCACTTGGGCTACAATTCCCTCATCCCAATCCCGCAGCGCCAATCCTCCGAGATTAATTCCATACAGTATAACCGCTGCCAGTAGCAATCCCACAATACAGAAAATATCGCTCCATTTTTCACCCGCGCGAAATTTGTCTTTAGCATTACTCCAGGCAAAATTTAAACCACCCATAATTGCATTGAACTATGAAATCTACACCTGTCTAATTTAAACCTATTAAAGCATGAATTACCCCAATTATTAAACATTGCTATCGGTTTAGTATTTATATACTACCCGGTATTGTTTGATATTGTAATTGTTTTAATTTTGGTTAAAATTGACGCTGGTTCCCATAGCTAAGCCATAAAATAAGACAAACAGGAATTACGCAAGGGCGAAGTCAGAAACCCGGTTTCTATGAAAAATCGTTGGTTTAGAAACCAGAGATATACTAAGAAACCCGCTTTCTTTGCGTAAGTCCTGACAAAAATATCAAATTATGACATGACTAAACGTCTAAGTATTGTATTTTTAAGTGCAGTCGCAATCCTGGCATGTTTCGCAGGAGTGATGCAGGCTCAACCAAGCAGTCAAAGTCGGGCAGAAGAGGTTTACAATCGAGGCATTGCTAAGACACGTCGAGAAGATTATCGCGGCGCGATCGCAGACTTCCAACAAGCAGCAACTTTATTTAACCAATCTGGCAATTTAAGCAATGCTTACAAAAGCCAAGCCCTAGCAACTTACTGGCGAAATAACGCGGATAGACTCGCCCCTACAACCTCTAATAATGCTGCCTTACCTAATTGGTACGTCGGAGGTGCTTGTCTGCCGAATACAGATTGTAAGTATGCCCTTGTATTCGCTAATCCAGGAGCAGAAAGAACTAATTTCGGGGGCATAATTATTTTAGAAGAAAATCTGCGAATGCTGAATCGACCTGATGGAAGCGGACTACCAATTAACGCAGTTTTAGATGTGCAAACAGCTCCCAAACTTCGCCGAGGTGAATATTTCTCACCAATCTGTCAAATGAGAGGCAGAAGAACGCAAAATTTATTTGCAGCGATCGCACAAACAAGAGGCTACCAAAACGACGACTTTTATCCCGCGCGACTAGCATGGCGCATCAATTTAACCACCAAAAAAATCGAAAGCATCCCAGCTACAAATATCCGCTGCGAAAATCCTTGTCCCGGCGGCTGTTAGCAATTACCAGAAAAAATCTACAGCAGATTGCAACTCGATGACGGAAAGCGTTATCGCGCAAGTTTGTGTAGCGGAAGCATTAATGCTGCCGCTACACAAACGAAGCCTGAAGGCTGTACCTAACTAAGAAAGCAAACCGCTATAAAGGTGCGCGCTTGACAAACCAAGGTGTACCTCATCCGAGTGCAATCTGTTATAACTGTCCACTGTCCACTATCAACTATCAACTATCAACTATCAACTGTCCACTGTCCACTATCAACTATCAACTATCAACTATCAACTATCAACTATCA
>ERZ1066130.161-NODE-161-length-34700-cov-17.604070_pt1 | contig 34700 bp, 26 predicted proteins | sample MGYA00382777_ERZ1066130 | MGnify/ENA primary metagenome ERZ1066130 (study PRJEB33369, sample SAMEA5778360) | biofilm metagenome | biome: Industrial cooling water; feature: Water cooling tower basin; material: Biofilm | place: United Arab Emirates | collected...
GGGGGGGGGGGGGGGGGGGGGGGGGGGGGGGGGGGGGGGGGGGGGGGGGTGCGGGTGCGTCGGTGGTGTCCGGGGCGGGGATGGTCTCTGCGGCGCAGGCGGACCATCCGCTGCCGCTGGAGATGACGGGGGATCGCGGCGTGGCCACGGGTAACGCGGCCGGGGCGGGGGGCGCGGCGGGGGCGGTGGGGGCGGTGGGGGCTGGTGGCGTGTCGGCGGAGCTCGAGGCGCGGCTGGCGGCGATCGATGAGCTCCTGGCGCGCGGGATCCTCACGCCGGCGGAGCACGCCAAAGCACGCGAGCGGGCGATCGCGGAGGCCGTGGGCGGGACGGGGGGTGCGGGGGGGACGAGTGTGGGTGGTGTGACGACGCCGTGAGCGGCGTGTGAGGGGGCCGGGGGGTGCGGGGTGGCGGGCCGGGCCGTGCGGGGGCCGGGCGGGGGTGTTGCTACGCTCGTGCATGAGTGTGCGGCGGTACGACCTTGTGGCGATCGATCTCGACGGAACGCTCCTTGACCACGCCGGGCGCGTGAGCGAGGCGAACATCCGCAGCATCCGGCGGGCGCGTGATGCGGGGATGGTGGTGGTGGTCTGCACCGGGCGCGCGCTGATCGAGACGCGGGCGGTGCTGGCGGCGATCGATCTGCACGATCCGGTGGTGGTCTCCGGCGGGGCGATGGTGGCCGACCCGGTCAGCGGGGCGACGCTGGAGCGATTCACGCTCGAGCCGGCGCTGGTGTCGGAGGTGGTCTCGTTCCTGCACGCGCGCGGGCACGCGGCGCTGGTGCTCAAGGATCCGCACGCGACAATGTACGACTATCTCGCCGTCACGCCGCTGGCGGCGGGTTCGGACGGCGGCGGGCCGGGGGAGGAGGGCCTGGACCCGGCGTCGCGCTGGTGGTTCAGGAAGATGGGCGTGCGGGTGCGATTCGCCGCGGCGCTGCACCATGATGAGCACCCGGAGCACAGCATCCGCGTGGGCGCGTACGCGGCCAATCGGCCGGTGGATGAGCTCGCATCGGAACTGCGCGAGACCTTCGGCGACCGCACGAACCTGCAGCACTTCCAGGGTGCGCTGCTGCCCAAGGAGCGGACGGATCAGGGCATCACGAGCGTGCACATCGTCGAGGTGTTTCATCAGCGGGCCGACAAGTGGCAGGCGATCGAGCGGCTGATCGGGCGGCTGGGGATCGATGCATCGCGCGTCGCGGCGATCGGCGATCAGCTCAACGATCTGTCGATGATCACGCACGCGGGTGCCGCGGGCGGCCTGGGTGTGGCGATGGGCAACGCGCACGAGCGGATCCGGGCGGTGGCGGGGCGCGTGACGGCGGGGCACGATGAGAGCGGGGTGTCGGTGGCGATCGAGAAGATGCTCAGCGGCGAGTGGTGAGCGCCGGGGTGGTGCGGACGGTGAGTCGACGGGGAGGGAGCAGCACGCTCGGGCGCGGCCATTCGGCCAGATGATGCGGCGGCGCGGTCCACGCGATCAGGGGGCGTGGGGCCTGGGCGGCGCGTCAAAAACACTCGAGAAACGCAGTTCCGATTTTATCTTGTACCAAAATGGTTGCCTTGTGGCCGCAGCGGGTTACGCTCTGGTCTCGATTGCCGGCCTGTCGGCTCCGCCGAGGTGGCGGGCGGACATGGCCGCGGGTGGCTCTGGAGGTTTGAGATGATGATCACGCGAACTTCGGCGGTGGCGATGGCGGCGGGTGTTGCTCTGGCGATCGGCGGCATGGCCCCGCAGGCGCATGCGCAGCTTCTGGCGCTGTACTCGTTTGATGATGCGTCGTTCGCGGACATCAGCGGCAACGGCTACACGCCGACGAACACGAATGTCACGTTCGCGTCCGGCGGGTTCGAGGGCGGCTCGGCGTTCTTCAACGGCATCAACTCGTTCCTGCAGATCGGGCTGGACATCAACCCGACCGCGCTGCCGCAGTTGACGATGGGATGCTGGGTGCGGGTCGATGATGACTTCGACAGCCCGATCCGCCAGTTCATCAGCCACGACAGCGGCGGCTTTGATCGCAGCCTGGGGATCGACTTCCGCGGCGGCCTGACGGGGTACTCGGCGTTCACCGGCTCGGGGGTGCTGGGCGGCGCGCCGGTGGTGGCCAACGAGTGGGCGTTTGTCGCGGTGGTGTACGACCAGACGGCCGGCAGCGTGACGCTGCATGTCAACGGCAGCAGTTTCACGACGCTCTCGACCGCGGGCTCGGGCAACACGTTTGTCCGCCTGGGTTCGAACCCCGCCTTCGGCGAGTTCTTCGGCGGGCAGATGGACAACGCGTTCTTCATCCGCGGCGCGCTGAGCCCCACGGAGATCACGCGCATCCGCGAGGGCGGGATCAACGCGATCATCCCGACACCGACCGCCGCGGCCGGGCTGGCGATGCTGGGCGTCGCCGGGGCGATCCGTCGCCGACGGTAAGCTCGCGGGCGGAGCCATTGAAGGCCTCGGCGTCGGCGATCAGGCTTGGTCGGGCGCACAGGGTGCGCTTGGCGTGCGTGGTGCTCTGCCCGGCGCGGTTCGCGAAGCAGCGTGTGTCGATGTTCGCGGCGGCGGCTTGTGGATTCGGCAACGGATCAACGCCTGCGTGATGTGAGCGCGCCTTGGTCTCGCCGCGCCGGCGACGGGCTCCCGTTCCCAGCGCGGAGATCGCCAAGGTCAATGTGCCTTGAGATACGGCTTGCGAACTAGATGAGGGACAAAACGGCACGCATGGCATGATCAGTTCGGGCCGCCGGGGTGGCGATGCCGCGTCGGCTATGGGCTGCGTCGAGGTGATCGGGTTCCGGCTGATGCGGGCGCAGGGGTTCGAGATGATGCGATCCCATTGAGCGGATTGGATGGGCTCGGCGGAACGCCTACCAACGCCGAGGGTTTTTGCGCTCGTTGGGGTCAGTTGCGACTCCGTGTGAGCGGCCATGACGGGAGATCGGCCTGGGCGGTTGTGACGCGGTGGGAGGAAAACCGGAGCACACGCTTGACATAGCGGCAAAGTGCATATATGCTTATCGCATTGAAGGGTGGCCTCATGACCAACCGAACCGCCAATCCGAATGTGAGTGCGACCGCCGGTGCGGATGAGAAGGCGTTTCTCGCCGAGTACGACGTTTCGAGATTTCCGCGGCCAAGCGTCGCAGTGGACCTGGTCCTGCTGACGGTGTGTGATCGCGAGCTGCGCGTGCTCCTGGTCCGGCGGACCGAGCATCCGCAGAAGGGCGAGTGGTCACTGCCGGGCGGGTTCGTCGGGCCCCAGGAGTCGCTTGAGGCAACGTGCGAGCGCGTGCTGCGGGCCAAGGCCGGACTGGCCGGGGTGTTTCTGGAGCAACTCTACACCTTCGGCGAACCGACGCGTGACCCGCGAACGCGAGTGATCTCGGTCGCCTATGTCGCGCTGGTTGCGCCGGAGCGATTCGAAGGTATTGTGCGAAGCGGCGAGGTTGATCGGATGATCGCAAGGGTTCATGTTCGCTGGAAAGGTGAGCGGGGCGGGCCGGCGGAGGCCGCGGCCGGAGCGGGTGGATCCCTGCGGCTGGCGTTCGACCATGCCGAGATCCTCGGAATGGCCGTCAGGCGGCTCCGCGGCAAACTGGCGTACACACCGATCGGCTACGAGCTGTTGCCGCGGGAGTTCACGCTGCGTCAACTGCAGGATCTGCACGAGACCATCATGGGCGAGGCGACGAACAAGGACTCGTTTCGTCGCAAGATGCTCGCGACAGGCGAGCTTGAAGCGACCGGCAGGCTTGAGGAGCATGTCGAGCATCGTCCGGCGGAGTTGTACCGTTTCAGGGCGAGGGCTCGGTGAGGAGGGATGCCATGGGCGACTTGATCAGTCTTCACAATGTCTATGCGGAGTTTCGTCAGGATCTGCCGTGCGCGCCGTTCACGTTCGCCGGCGGTGAGCCACACGTTCAGCTGGACCGGACGGCGATCGTGGATCAGTACCTTTGGGTGGACGCACGGGTGGCGACGGCGGATGGGTTCCTGCGAACGCTTGCGGTGTTGGATGCGTTGCGGGCGTGCGGGCCGCGTCGGCTTGGGCTCTTTCTGCCCTACTTCCCCGGTGCGAGGCAGGACCGGCGTCAGCCGGGCACGCCGTTCACGCTGTCGATCTATGCGGAAGCGATCAAGCGGTTGGGGCTCGACGTTGTTGTGACCCTCGACCCGCATTCGGATGTGCTGAGCGCGTGCCTGGATGTCGAGATCATCCACTCGTTCGAGGCGATGCCGGATGTCAGCGGCTACGACGGCTTCGTCGTTCCCGACGCCGGTGCTGAGAAGCGCGTGCACGCCGCGGCGAGGGCGCTGGGTGTCGAGACGATCGTGTACGCGCGCAAGACGCGGAACACGCGAACGGGTGCTCTCTCGGGGTTCCGCTGCGAGCCGCTGCCCGTGCCAGGAGGACGGTACCTGGTGGTTGATGACATCTGCGATGGCGGCGGCACGTTCAACGGCCTAGCCGACGTGATCCATGCCGGCGACCGGGCGAGGTTGGACCTGTGGGTTACTCACGGCATCTTTTCCAAGGGCTTCGGCGCGCTGCTTTCGCGGTTCGAGCACATCTACACAACGGATTCGTTTCCAGTGGCGGGCGATCTGCCGGCGAACGTGCGCCGGTTTGATGTGCACGCTCTGGCGGCCAATGTCATGCGAAGGAGGATCAGCAAGTGAACCCGATGACACTCATCGACGGATACAAGCTCGACCATCGCCGCCAGTATCCCGCGGATACCAGGCGGGTGTACTCGAACTGGACGCCACGATCGTCGCGTGTGGCCGGTCAGACCGAAGTGGTCTTCTTCGGGCTGCAGGCGCTGATCGACAGGTACTTTGTCGACGCGATGAACCATGACTTTTTCGCGCGACCCGCGGATAACGTGTGTGGTTCGTATCTCAACCGCGTGAACTCCTACCTCGGGCCGAATCAGATCGGGGTTGACCATATTCGCTCGCTTCACTCGGTCGGCTACCTCCCGTTGGAGTTTCGGGCTCTCGAGGAGGGGACGCTGTGCCCGTTGCGTGTACCGATGCTCACCGTTGAGAACACGCACGAGGAGTTCGCGTGGCTGGTGAACTACTTTGAGACTCTGATCTCGGCGGTGCTGTGGATGCCGTGCACCTCGGCGACTACGGCGTACCGGCTCCGTCGGCTGCTGAACGACGCGGCGATGACGACCGGTGGGGATTCGGCGTTCGTCGAATGGCAGGGCCATGACTTCTCGATGCGGGGCCTGGCCGGTCCGGAGGCGGCGTGCTTCTCCGGCGCGGGTCACCTGCTCTCGTTCACGGGGACCGACACGATTCCGGCCATTGAGTTCATCGAGCGGCACTACGCCGGCGCGAACGGGCTGATCGGTGCGTCGGTCGCCGCCACGGAGCATTCGGTCATGTCCGCTGGTGGTGAGCGCTCCGAGCGCAACACATTCGAGCACATTCTTGATCTCTATCCGAGCGGGATCGTCTCGATCGTTTCGGACACGTGGGATCTCTGGAATGTGCTGACCTCGATCCTTCCCTCTCTGAAGGAGCGGATTGTCGCCCGTGACGGCAAGCTCGTGATCCGGCCCGATTCGGGCGATCCGGTGAAAATTGTCTGCGGCGATCCGAGCAAGGAGGGGCCGGCTCGAAAGGGAGTCGTCGAGCTGTTGTGGGATGTATTCGGCGGAACCGTCACATGCACCGGGCACCGACAGCTCGACCCGCATATCGGCGTGATCTACGGTGATGCGATCACGTACGAACGTGCCGAGGCCATCTGCAATGGACTGGCCGCCAAGGGCTTTGCGTCCACGAACATGGTCTTTGGCGTCGGTTCGTATTCGTATCAGTATGTCACACGCGACACGTACGGATTTGCGATGAAGGCGACGTGGGCCGACGTTGGTGGCATCGGGCGGAATCTCTTCAAGAAGCCGGTGACGGATACCGGCACGAAATTCTCCGCAACAGGTCGGCTCGCGGTGGTCGAGAACAACGGACGGCTGAGCGTCATCGAGTGCGCATCGCCGGAGCAGGAGGCGAGTTCGCTCCTCACGCCGGTGTGGCGGGATGGGAAGTTCCTTCGTCGCTCATCGTTTGCGGACATCCGTCGTCGGTTGTGGGGCGGTGGGCGCTGAGCGGATCGTGCGGGCTTGGGCTATCATGAGCTGCCGAATCCCCGTTCGAAGACGGGGAGCGGGGGAACCACCGCCGCGATGGCGCGGCAGGGGCGAAGGAACGCATGTTCCAGACCACTTTCAAGGTCCAGCCCGTCAGCTCACCTCGTAGGCGTGTGAAAGTGCGCGGGGCGATCCATCCTGAGGCAGCAACTGCGGCCGCGAGATAGCTGGATCGACTCTGCGGGCAAGCGGCGCGGGACCGGCGCGGACAGGACCGCGCGGGCGGTTGCGCGTCGGGCGTGGAAGTTCGAATGGACATTGAGCGAAGGGATGGGCCAGCGCCGCAAACCGGGCGTGCGGTCGCGTGGCGGGGCGTGCATCGGCTTGCGTTGGCGTTGGCGGGGATCTGGGCGCGGAGTGTCGGGGCGGTGGGAGCTTTCTGGCGACGGCGGACATCGCCGCAGCGGCTGGCGCTCGGCTTTGCGGCCTACGCGCTGATCGGAGCGTTGCTGCTGATGCTGCCGATCTCCACGCACGAGCGGCTCGGGGTGCTGGATCATGTGTTTCAATCCGTCAGCGCGGTCTCGACGACGGGGCTGACGACGGTGAGCGTTGGCGATCGGTACACGTTGTTCGGGCAGGTTGTTCTGCTCATGCTCATCCAGGTGGGTGGAATCGGGTTCATGACCCTTTCGTCGGTGCTGATTCTGGCGCGGGGGCGCTCGCTGGACGAGTCGCGGCTCGGTGTGCTGCGTGCGGGGTTCTCGATGCCGCACTACTTCCGGATGCAGGACTTTCTCGTGCAGGTGGTGGTGTTCACGCTGGTCTGCGAAATGGTTGGTGCGGGGGTGCTGTGGTGGCGGCTGAGTGCGCTGGGTGTCGAGGGGGCGCTGTGGTCGGCGATCTTTCACTCGGTGTCGGCTTTTGCGACGGCCGGGTTCAGCCTGAACGCCACGAGCATGGAGGCTTACGCGGGCGACTGGGTGATCAACGTGACGCTCGGGGTGCTCTGCTATCTCGGCGCGATCGGGTTCATCGTGGTGCAGGATGTGTGGTACTCGGTGCGGCTGCGCGAGCGGATGATGACCTTCACGAGCAAGACGATTCTCTGGATGACACTGGTGTTGTTCGCGGGCGGCACGGTGCTGCTGTACGCGCTCGATCCGTCGCTCCGCGCGATGCCGACGGGACAGGGGCTGATGGCCGCGGCGTTCCAGGCCATGTCGGCGTCGACGACGGCGGGCTTCAACACCGTGCCGATCGGCGCGATGGCGGCCCCGGCGCTGGTTGTGCTCATGGTGCTGATGCTCATCGGCGCATCGCCGAGCGGGACGGGTGGCGGGCTGAAGACCACGGGCGTGTCGGCGATTCTTGGGAATCTCTGGAGTGTGCTGCGTGGGCGCGCGGAGGTCGCGTGGCTGGGCTACGAGGTGCCGCTGGCGCGGGTGCTTGTCGCGTTCGCGACGGCGTCGCTTTACCTGCTGCTGCTCATGGGCGGCGTGTTGCTGCTGACGATCACGGAGAAGCGCGACTTTCTGCCGGTGGTCTTCGAGGCGGCCAGCGCGATCGGTACCGTCGGGCTCTCGATGGGCATCACCGGGGAGTTGTCGGCCGCGGGCAAGGTGATCATCATCGTGCTGATGTTTGCGGGACGGGTCGGGCCGGTGACGATCGGACTGGCGCTGGTGCGGCCGGCGAAGGACCGCGGGCTGCTGGCCGACGATCTGGCGGTGTAGATCGAAGGGCACTGCGCGGCGGATCGTGCATCTTCGCGGAGCCCCCACCGCACCTTTGGGCGGTTTGCTCGTGCCAGCGGAGGTGCGTTCCCCCTCCACCTTCGGCTCACGGCGTGGCCGCGCGTTCGCGGGAGAGGCGCGAGAAGCGGGCGTACGCGGTGGCGACGGCGAGCATGAGCAGGCCGACGATGAACAGGGCGATGATGCGCCAGGTGGGGTTGGCCGAGGCGAGGTCGTACGTGACGAGTTTGCCGCCGGCGAGCATGAGCAGGCCCAGGCCCAGCAGGCGCGGCGCCGGACGCTCGCGAAGGAAGCCGAAGACCACGAGCGCTGTTGCGAACGCGGCCCACCAGATGGAGATCGTGACGCTCTGGGTTGTCTGATCCCGGGTCAGGTCGCTGACGAGGCGGGCGACCTCGAAGGAGGAGACGGCCCAGGTGAAGAACGCGATCATCGGGGTGATCGCGCCGGCGGACTGGGCGACGACGCCGGGGCGGTCGTTGGCCGGGGCCGCGTCGGAGAGTGCTCGCAGCGTGTACATGCCCGCGGCGAAGAGCGCGAGCATGGCGACGGCCGGGTGCAGGAGCGACTGGTTCGGCGAAAGGTGCGAGGACCAGTCGGGCAGCATGCCCAGAAGGCCGATGATCATGGCCGCGAAGAACGCGGCGAACGCGAGCGAGTGCACGCGGAATGGGCGGAGCAGCGCGCCCAGGAGCGTGGCCAGGCCTGCGGCGAGCATGATCGTGATGGCCACGCCGGCGGTTGTGCGCTGCTGGACAAGCGCGGCGGTAAGCAGCGTTGCGTGCGCGATGAGCGTCAGCATCAACGCGGGGATCGGTGTGCCGAGCGGGCCGGAGGTTTGCGTCGTGCGGAGGAGCGATGCCGCGGCGTACGCGGCCAGCAACCACGCGGCGGCGACGATCGAAGCCTGCGCGATCGCGGGGGCGATGTTGACGCCGAGCAGGAGCGGAGTCGGATCGGTGTCGAACACGCCGGTCCCGACCAGCAGCGCGAGGCGGATGGTGGCCAGCACGAGGACCGAGCTGGCGTACACGAGCAGGCCGGTGGAGCGCAGGCGCAGGGCCGCGAGGGTGGCGGCGACGCCGAGGACGGTCCAGGCGAAGTACGCCGCGGGGCCGTGTGTCGCGTCGGCGATGCAGAGGATGATCAGCGCGCCGGTCTGGATGAGCATGAGCGTGGCGAAGCGCTGCGCGGCGGAGACGGGTGTCCGCGTGAGCGTCTGGCCGATCGGCGCAAAGGTCAGCGCCAGGGCCAGCGAGGCGATGGTGAGCGCGAGCGGCGCGAGGAGTGTCGGCGCGAGCGCCGAGTGATCGAGGACCATCATGCTCAGGGCGACGGTCCAGGCGGTGACGCCCATCGCGCCCAGGTGCGAGATCGATCGTGCGGCGCGCGTGGGCGTGGTGGTGCCGGTTTCGGCTTCGGGATCGGCGGGCGGTGCGGCCTGGCGACGCGAGAGGTACGCGAGGGTCGCGTGCGTGATCATCCAGAGCGTGCCGGCGAAGATGATGACCAGCAGCGGGTGTGTTGAGCGATGCTCGAAGCCCCAGGGCCAGCCAAGGAGCATGGTCAGTGTGATGGCCAGCGACGCGGCGGCGGAGAAGCGCGAGCGGTCAAGGACCGTGAGGATGAGCATCGTCGCGCAGAGCACGAGCATCTGCGTGGGAAAGGCGAACGCGGTGCCCGCCGGGGCGCGGATGAGCAGCGGGGCGATGGTGCTGGCGATGACGGTGACGACCGCGAGCGTCCCGAGTTGCTGACGCCAGGAGAAGTACACACCGCCGATGAGCAACGCAAGGAGCGAGTACGGCGCCGCGGCGGGAGGGAGAATCTGGAATGTTGTGTGCGCCGCGTACGCCGCGGCGTAGAGACCGGCGATGCCCGCGGCGCCGAGGCCGACAGCGGGCCAGGGTGCGTTGCGTCGACGGGCCACGACGCTGAGGAAGCAGAACGCGGTGCCGAGCAGTGCGATGCCCAGGCAGCGGACCTCGCCGGGGATGTTGCCGATCCAGCCGCGGTCGTAGGCCATGATGAGGAACAGGGTCATGGCCAGCACGATCGTGAGCCCGCCGAGCACGGCCAGCACGCGTCCGCCGACGATCTGCTCGATGAGCGAGCGCTCATCGGGGGCGGTCGATGGGGGCTCATCGGTGGTGACTTGGGCGGCGCGGGTGACCGGGGCGGTGTCCGGCGTAGAGCCGGGGGGCGTGGCGGCGGGCCGAGGGGCATCGGCGGATGCGGCCGGGTCGGATTGCCGCGAAGTGTGAGCGGCGCTTCGGCGCTGGGCCAGGGCCCGAAGAAAGTCCTTGGTCGGCGTCAGCGGCTGGGCGGTCGCGGCCGGGGCGGGGGCCGGGGCGGGGGCCGGGGCGGGGGCCGGGGCGGGGGCCGGGGCGGGGGCCGAGGCTGGGATTGGGCCCGGGGTTGGGGCCGCGGCCGACGGTTTGGCCAGCGCCGGGAGGCGAAGATGCGTCCGGATCCTCACGACCTCGGATTCCAGGCCATCCAGGCGGGAGATCAAGGCGTCCACGCGGGGGTCGGCCGCGGTTGCAGGGGCGGGAGAGGGGCCTGAACCGGGCGATTGGCTGGAGTCTTGCGGCATGGTCATGGGGGCCTCTGGGGTTGAACGGAGTGTATATTAGTGTTCACTAACAAACGGGTCGAGGATGCAGTATTCAAGGAAAAATCCCTTGTTTGGGTGGATTGAGGGCGAGATGTGGCCACGGCCAAAGCGCGGCCAACGCCGCGACCAACTGTGCGGCGATGGCGAGGCGGAGCGACGCGGAGGTCTGTCCGTTCGCGAGCGACGCGCGATCAGTCGGGCTTGGCGATGTTCAACTCGGTGCGGAGGAGTTCTTCGACGAGTTGGCCGACGGCCTTGGTTGCGCCGGGGGAGGCGACGTTGACGGCGACGATGGTGGCGGCGTTGTGTTCGGGGGCAAAGCGCATGAAGGCGTACCACGTCGTGTTGGAGCCGTTGTGCCAGAGCGTGGTGCCCAAGCCGGGCAGGGGCTCGATGACCCAGCCGAAGGCGTAGTCGGTCCCTGCGATGGGCGGGGTGTGGAGCGTGCGGAAGGTCTGCGGGAGGAGCCCGGTGGCGGACGGTGGGGTGGCGGACGGTGGGGTGGCGGATGGTGGGGTGGTGGTGGGTGCCGCGGGCGGGAAGGCGGCGCGATGGCCGACCAGGTGGAGGTTGACAAAGCGGGCCCAGTCCTCGAGCGTGAGGCTGACGCGGCCTGCGGGGGAGATGGCGGGGGGGTTGTCGGCGTTGCGGGCGGGCATGACGGGCTTGCCGCTGCGGGTGTGACCCCAGATGGTGGCGGGGGTCTTGGCATCCTGCGCGGTGTCGGCACCGGCGACGCCCCAGACGGGATCAGTGATGCCCAGCGGGGCGAAAAGATGCTCGGCGATGAGCGAATCGTACGGGCGGCCCGTGGCGCGCTCGAGCATGAGGCCGGCGAAGGTGAAGCCAGCGTTGGAGTAGATGTGCTTTGTGCCCGGGGGCGCATCAGAGGGCTTGGCGGCCATGGTCTCGAGCGCGTGCCAGCGGGCGAGGGACTCGGGGCCGGCGTGGTTCCAGAGACGGGACCAGAGGCCGCCGGCGCGCATGTCGCCGGTGATGCCGGCGGAGTTGCTGGAGAGTTGAGCGAGGGTGATGTTGGGCCAGTGCGGCGACATGCCCGGGACCAGTTCGGGGAAGGACTGGGCGAGGGTGGTGTCGAAGGTGATGACGCCATCCTCAACGAGGATGGCCGCGAGGGTGGCGGTGAAGGCTTTGGTGCATGAGCCCAGGTGCCAGTGATCGGTGGGCAGGACGGGGGTTGTCGAGTCCTTGGAGCGCGTGCCGGCGACGCCGAGGGCGACCAGTGCACCATCGCGGATGATGGCGGCACCGATGCCGGGAATCTCGGGTGTATCGGTCAGGACCTTGGCCAGGCGCGGGGCCAGGTCGCGGCGAGGCGCGGCGGTGTTGAGGGTGGGCCACGAGCGCGGGGCGGGTGCCGCGACGGGGGCGGTGCCGACCTGAGCGTTGGGGGCTGGAGGCGTGGCGTCGGTGGGCTGCGACTGGCCGATGGCGCGGCCAGTCGCGGGCGCGAACGTGGCGATGCAGGAGGCGACGACGGCCAGCGCGGCGGGGCGTGCGGCGAGAACTCGAACGGGCATGACCAGGCCTCCGTGAATGTGCGGGCGGGTTCCTATTGTTGGCCCTGATGCTCAGGTACCGCGTCTGCAAGTCGTTCGAGGTTGAGTCGGGGCACATGCTCAGCAAGCACGCCGGGCTGTGCCGATTTCCGCACGGGCATAGCCGACGGATCGATGTGGTGCTCAGCGCGGCGAGACTGGACTCGCAGGACATGGTCGCGGACTTCAAGGCGCTGAAGCTGGCGATGACGCCGATCGTGCGCGCGTGGGACCATGCGATGGCGATGAACAGCGCCGACCCGATGCTCGGCCGCATGGGCGCGGATCAGCGCGTGGTGGTGTTCGAGGGCGAGGACCCGACGACGGAGGTCATGGCCCGCGCGGTGTACGAGCACCTGTCGCGCGAGCTGCGCAGCGGCAAGACATACACGGATGAGAACGGTCAGACGTACCGGCTGCCGGGGCCCGAGAGCGATGTGCGTCTGGAGCGGGTGCGCGTGACGGAGACGAGTTCTTCGTGGGCGGAGTATGGGGAGTGAGGGAAGAAGATGGCCGAGTGGTCGAGTTCGTTCACTGACCACCCGGAGAGCCCACTCACTGCCCGAAAAGGTTCTTCTCGCCGAAGTAGCCCTTCTTTTCGAAGTACTCCATCGCCTCGGGCACGGTCTTGAAGACCTTTGTTGCCGTTTCGGTGATGAACGGCGATGGGTGCTTCTTGGGCTTCCACACGACGAAGACTTCTTTGGTGTGTTCCCAGGCGTGCTGGAGTTCGCGTTCGACGCCGGAGGAAAGGCCCGGGATGTCTTTGCCGTCGCGGCCGGGCAGTTCGGGGACCAGGGAGACGATCATGTCGGACTGGTCGATGAGCTTGAAGTCGCGCATGTAGATCTGGCCGTCGACATCGCCGGCGATGTCGAGAACCTCGCGGACCTTGACCTTGATGGTCTCGGCCGCGGCGGCTTTGGAGCCGCCGAATGAGTGGGGGGAGACATCGAGGTAGTCCTTGCCATCGCGGGCGGCGGCGATGGCCCGTTCGAGCAGGAGTTTCTCGTCGACGTCGCCCGGGTCGAAGCAGATGAAGTGCTTGGCCAGCTCGGCGCGGAAGTCGTCGATCTCCTTGAGCACGTCGGGCATGTCGACGACGTGGCTCATGGGGAAGGACGGGTAGACCTTGCGCATGCCGGGTCGGCAGATCAGGCGGAAGAGGGTCTGGCGGGTGTCGATGTGGCGGCCGCGGGAGAGGATGTAGAACTTGCTGCCGGGCACGGCCTGGCTGAGCAGTTCGGTGGCGAGGATTTCCTCCTCGCGCCAGACCATGCAGTCCTTGAGCGTGGCGTCGATGTCGTGTTCTTTGTGCAGGCGGTGGTGGACGACCTCGATGTTGTCGACGAGGCAGACGAACAGGTCGGGCTTGAAGGCCGCGATCTGGTCGAAGTCGAAGGCGGCGAAGAGGCCGTGACGCCAGCGGAAGGTGGCGTGGGTGTTGGCGATGACGTTCTTCTGATCGCGGCTGTTGGCGATGATGTCCTTGAACGCGGCGCGGCGGAGGGAGTTGAGCCGAGAGAGCGGCAGGTCGAGGATTTTGCCGGGGCGCACGTCGCGGGTTTCGGCGTACATCATGTCGCCGACGTGGAAGGCCTGGATGGACTCGCCCTGTGTTCCCGCGAACTCCGCGGCGGCGTTGATGTAGGACTTTTTGTCGAGGCCGATCTGACCGGTGACGATGGCGCGCATAGTCGGGGAGGGTAGGTGGGGAGGCGGGGCGCGGGGGAGTGTGCGGCACCGGCCGCGGGGCGGGTCAGCACCAGACAAGACGCGGCGGATCGTGCGGATCGGTGGCGTGCGCGGGGATGGCGGCGTGGATGAAGGCGATCTGGCCGAGCGAGCGGGCCAGCGCGGTTGCTTCGGCGATGTTCAGGTCGGGCAGCGCCAGGCCGGGCTCATCGGGCCATCGGCGCGAGGGGTCGCGGTTGATGCTGGGCAGTCGGCGATCGGCCAGGTGCTCGGTGAGCGTGAGCAGGCGTGCGTGTGCGTGCGCGTTGGCTTGGGGCGTGGCGGGTGTCGCGAGCGGGTTGTGCGCGGTGATGATGGAGATGCTGGACCAACGCGCTTCGCGGAGCAGCGAGAGAGCGTCGGGCGCGGGCGTGTCCGGGCGGAGAATGAGGCAGGCGCGGGGCATCAGGACGCAGTAGTGCGTGGCGCTGAAGGCGAGGAGAAGACCGGGGTCGTGCACGCGGTGAGCGTACATCACGCCGCGGCGGCGCTGGGGTCGGGCGGCGAGGCGTCGGTGCCGGGCGCGCGGGTCGGGGTGTCGAAGACCTGATGGAGTATGCGGTCCTTGCCGTTGCGCTTGACGTCGTACTGCAGCGCATCGGCGCGGGTGATGAGTTCCTCGACGCTGACGGGCGCGCGGCGGAAGGTGGCGACGCCGATGCTAGTAGTGACGGGCCAGTTTCGAGCGGCCATTTCGCGCGCGACCAGGGAGCGGAGTTTGGAGACCACGGCGTCGGCGGAGGCGTGGTCGGTGTCGGGGAGCAGGACGACAAACTCATCGCCGCCGATGCGGGCGATGAGGTCGGACTCGCGGATGTGATTGGCGATGGTCTGCGCCAGGATGCGGAGAACCTCGTCGCCGGTGGCGTGGCCGAGGGTGTCGTTGACGGGCTTGAGGTTGTCAACGTCGAGGAACGCGACGGTCAGCGGCGTGCCCAGACGGCGTGCGCGGGCGAGCTCGCGCTGGGCGGTGTTGAGGAACGCGCGGCGGTTGGCCACGCCGGTCATCTCGTCGGTGCTGGCCAGAGCGCGTTGGAAGTCGGCGTGTGCGCGGAGGGTCGCGATGAGCCACATGACCAGAATGAAGAAGGTCATGCGGACAACGCACATCCAGGCGATGACGGGCAGGGGCATGTCCTGCGGGACGACGGAGTATTGATCGAGGAACCACAGCCCGCCGCAGATGGTGGCCATGGCCAGCCCGAAGGACCGCCCGAGGAACCAGGTCGCGCAGGTGACGGGCAGGAGATAAAAGACGGCGAGGGAGATGTAGGGTCCGGTCGCGCGGTCGAGCAGCGCCAAGCCGCCGACGACGAGGAAGCACGCGCTCAACAACACCGGCTTGGGCAAAGCGTTGAGAGAGCGAACGACCGCGATGAGCAGCCGGTCAGGTTGGTGGTCGCGACGAATCACTCGCGGAGATATCGGCCCCTCAAGGGCAGGACTGAACCCGATCTTCGCAAGATTGCAACAGTTCTTTGCGGGGTTATTGGACGTTCAAAGCGCGGGATCTGCGCCCTGAACATTCGCGGCCTCTGCGGAAGCGAGTTGGTCGCAGCGCTCGTTCTCAGGGTGACCGCTGTGGCCTCGGACCCAGTGGGTGCGCAGATCGTGCGCGGCGGCGAGTTGGTCGAGGGCCTTCCAGAGGTCGTTGTTCTTGACGGGCGCTTTGGTGGCGGTTTTCCAGCCGCGGGCTTTCCAGGACTTGAGCCACTGGCTCAGGCCGTCGAGGACGTACTTGGAGTCGGAGTAGAGGTCAACGGTGCTGGGGCGCGAGAGCGTCGAGAGGCAGTTGATGACCGCGGTGAGTTCCATGCGGTTGTTGGTGGTGTCGGGCTGTCCGCCGGCGCGCTCGAGGGTTTTGCCGCTGGCCGGGTGTTTGAGGATGAAGGCCCAGCCGCCGGGGCCGGGATTTCCGAGGCATGCGCCGTCGGTGTAGGCCAGGACGTGCGGCTTGGCGGGGTCGTTGGGTTTGGCCGCGGCGGCTCGGGGGCGCGGGGTCATGCGGGCTCCGCCGCGGAGCGCTGAAGGGCCATGTCGTGGGCGCGGGCGTAGGCCTCGCCGAGGACGGACCAGTCAAACTGCCAACTCTGCGCTTCGACCTGATTCCGAAGGCTGATGCGGCCTCGGCGGTCCATCTTGCAGAACTCGAGCATGTAGCGGGTGAGTTCGGCGGCGGCGTCGGAGTACGAGCGGCCGCGGCGGTGGACGACCCAGAGACCGGGCTGATCGGCGCGGCGGAACTGCTCGTAGACGTACGAGCCGAAACCGGCCAGGTCGCTGGTGATCGCGGGCACGCCCATGGCGACGGACTCGAGCGGGGTGTAGCCCCACGGCTCGTAGGCGGAGGGGAAGACGCCCAGATGGCAGCCGCGGACGAACTGCTCGTAGTCCATGCCCCAGAGGGGATTGGTGGGGGAGATGAAGTCGGGGTGGTAGACGACCTTGACGGGGTCGTCGTGACGATTGAAGAGCCAGACGTTGCGGACCTGCGCGAGCACGGGATCTTCGCCCTCGTCCTCCACCATGTGGGTGGTGACCAGAGGGAGGCGGTCGACCTTGAGGGCCTGCTGGATTCGGCGGTAGCGGAGGACCCAGTGCTCGTCGACGAGTTCATCGAGGTTGACGCGTTTGCCGGTGGCGCCGCGCTTGAAGAGCTTGTCACCGACGCTGGACATGATCTGATCGCAGACGGTCTGGAACTCGTTGAGCACGCCGCGCTGCTGAAGGGCCCACGGATGGAGGCTCTTGGTGCTCCGTCGGGTGATGATGAAGAAGACCACGGTGATGCCGAGGTTGGCGGCGCGGAGCTCGGCGTTGAGGCGGGCCATGGCTTCGAGAGAGATGTCAAAGCCCTTGTTGCGCGGCTCGTAGCGGCCGGAGGTGAAGAAGTAGAGGGTCTTGTCCAGGTCGAAGGAGTATGACGGGAAGAAGTGGCCCATCACGAAGCGGTGGATCTTCTCCTTGAACGTCGCGTGCATGCCCTGAAACTCATGGCCGACGTTGTAGCGCTGGATGTCCAGGCCGTTGGGGAGAATGACCTCCGGTCGGCGGCCCAGAAGGCCGTCGCACTCGTCGGCGGTGATGCTCGAGACGGTGGTGAAGACGTGTGCCGCGTGGGCGCAGGAGCGCTCCATGAGGTGCTGCGTGCGGACGAGGTATCGGTCGGATTCGTGGGCGTCGTTGATGGTGCCCCAGGAGAGCCGCTCGTAGAATTCGGCCTCGTTGCTGGCCATGTAGCGGCCCAGGAGCGTGGCGTGGGTCTGGAAAATCAGGCCCGCGCGGCAGCGCTGGTGGCGGAGCATGGGGATCGCCAGCGCGCCCATCCACTCGTGCATGTGCGCCAGCACCGGGGCCTGAGCGAGCGAGGCGTAGTGGGTGATCTTCTCGACGACGCGGCGGACGGCCTCGGCGAAGGAGATAACGCCGTCGATGAGCGGATCGGCGACGGGCGAGGGGATCTTGTGGTCGTTCCAGAGGCGGAACTTGGTGCTGTCGAGCGAGGCGGTGCCCTGCCAGTGATCGATGAGGATGCATCGCGGGCGGCCGGCGATCATCCACCGGCCGTGGCGGACGTTGAGCCCCTCGGCGCGGAGGGCCTCGACGGCGGCGCCGATCGGGCCGCTGGCGGTCGCTTCCTCGAACTCCAGCGCGGCGGTCTGCGCGTTCCACGGGCCGATGAGGCAGTAGCGCTCGCCCCAACGGTCGACCATGATCGGGGCCTTTGACCGGAGGACCTGATAGATGCCGCCGACCTGATTGCAGACCTCCCAGCCGACTTCCATCAGGATGGGCGGTTCGGTCGCCGCGGCGGCGCTGATCGCCGAGGCGGAACGTGCGGAGTGATCGGGGCCGGGAGCCGCTGGAGCCATGGTGCCGGACTGTATCGCGCGGGGCGGGGTCGGTGGCCTGTCTGCGGGCGGGTGCGGGCGCGCGCTGGGGTGCGGAAGCGCGTGAGCGTGCGGACGTGTCAGGGGGTCCAGCGGAGCGCCCCCGCGCCGGCGACCGGACGGACCCCGGGAGCGTCGGGCTCGAGAGGGAGGTCGGGCGTGGGCGCGGTGATCAGTGTGGCGCCGGTGATCGGCAGGACTCGCGGATCGAGCGTGCCCTCGGCGGTCGGCGAGAGTTCAACGCGGAGCGTGCCGACGGGGATGATCGTGCGTTCGCGGATGACGCGGATGGTGACGCCGGAGCGGTCGAGCAGATCGAGCAAATCGGAATGGTCGGAGCCGGGGGAGAGTCGAGCGATGTCATCGACGATCGGGGCGATGAGCACTTCGCGCAGGCCGACGGTGTGAATGAGGCCGGGGATGGCGGCCCAGCGGTCGCGGCGCGGGCCGGTGATCACGGCGCACGGCGCGGTGCGGAGGCCGGTTGCGCGGAGCAGGCGGGGCAGGTCGCGCTCCAGACGGCGTGCCGGCCAGACGGCCGCGGCGCCGGCGTCGATGATGAGCGTTTCGGCGTTGTCGCGAATGAGCGTGCAGCGGCCGCCTTGGACATCGAGCGAATCGATGGCGGTGGATCGGTCGGGCAGTGTGGAGGCGATGGTCCAGAGCAGCAGCGGGATGAGGATGAGCGCGAGCGTGCGCGGGGCGGTGAGCGGGCGTGAGCGGGGCGCGGTGGGAGTGGAGGATGTGGGGGTGAGCGCAGATGGCGAGGCGGCTGTGCCGTCGGTGCCCGGTTCCTGCGGCGCGGCGGTTACTGGCGGTGGCGAGGCAAAGACGTGCGTTGCGTAGACGAGCCAGAGGGTCATCGCGCACGCCAGCGGAAGGCTCAGGCCGGGGGTGAGCAGCACGCTCCAGGGCACCGCATGATCCAGGACGCTCACGACGCCGAGCGTCGCTTGGCCCATGAGCGCGAGCACGGGCGAGAGGATCGTGTGGATGATCGGCAGGAACGTGCCCAGCAGGAGCATCGCAAAGCCGAGCCAGAGCACGGGCACGAGCATGGGCACGACGATGATGCTCGCGGGAATGCCCAGCAGCGAGACGGTGCCCGTGTGCGCGGCGACGAGCGGGGCGCTGATGAGCCACGCGACGATGCAGGCGCTGGTGAGCGTGCCCAGGCGCGTGCGGATGGCCAGCAGGAAGCGGGTCGTCATCGAACGTTGCACGCCGAGGATCGGGCGGGGAAAGAGCCGGTGGTCGAGCGCATCGGCCAGAAGGAGCAGGGCGGCGGTGGCGGTGAAGCTCAGCGCAAAGCCGGGCTCGAAGATCTCTGCGGGGCGGGCGATGGCCATGATGGCGCAGGTCCAGCCGAGCGTGTTCAGGCGGTCGTAGCGTCGGCCCATGGACTCGGCGAGGAGCATCACGAGCACGATGATGCACGAGCGGACAACGGGGGCCTCCGCCGGCACGAGAAGGAGATACACCAGCACGAGCAACGCGACCAGGAGCGAGCTGAGGCGGCCGCGTTCGCCGAGCAGGCGCACGGCGAGCACCGCCAGGCCCGCGAGGACCATCACGTGAAAGCCGCTGATGCTCAGCGCGTGAACCAGGCCCAGTCGCGCGAAGGACTGCGAGGTGTCCCAGAGGTCCGGATCTTCGACACCCAGGAGCAGCGCACCGATCATCGCGTTGCTGGCGCGGGTGCCGGCGCTCGCCGAACGGTCGGCGGGGAGGGGCTGCATGGCCGCGAGGGACTCGGCGACGGCATCGCGGAGCGGCGCCAGTGCGCGGTGCCAGAGCGAGCGGACGCGGAGTGCGAGCGTGTGCGGCGGGTCGGCTGGCGGGAGGATGGAGATTGCATCGGCGGATGGAAGGACGATGGTCCCCAGGTCGCCGCGGCCCCAGGCGCGCTCGCGGCGGTCGGGCGAGCCGAGGTTGGCCGGCGGTGCGGTCGGCCGCCAGAGGCCGCGGGCGGTGATGATGGTTCCGACGGGCGGGATGGCGTCGGGCGGGGCGTTTTCGATGATCGCGGAGATGTACGAGCGCGGGGGCAGGGATTGATCGGCCAGCGAGGCGACACGAAGTGTCACACGGCTGCGCGGGGTGATTTGCGGGCGCGGCGCGCGGCCGGGGATGGGCTCTGCGAGCAGTTCTGTCGCGGGCGTTGCGACGATCGCGATGAGTGAAGTCGCGGCGAACGGCCGCGTCGCGGCGGTGGCCGGTTGGGCCAGGTGCGACTCGAGAAGGCGCGTGGGCGATCGCTCGATCCGCTCGACCCATGACCACGCCCCCGCGAGCATCGCGGCCAGCGCGAGCAGCAGGAGCGATCGGTGCGCCCGATTGGCAAGTGCAAATGCCGCGATGCCCGCGATGGCGGTGCACAGGCCCAGTGCTCCGGGCAACCACGACGGCGCGGGCGATGCGACCCCCAATGGCAGTTCGAGCGTGACGCCCTGTGCCCAGTGAGAGATGACTCGGGCGAGCGCGATGCCCAGCAGCACGAGCCCCGCGGCGATGACACCGGGACGGGCCGTGCGGCGCGCTGGCGGGTGCGAGCGGGGCATGAGGGTCAGGGTTGGATGGCGGACGGGGGCTTGGTGGACGGGGGCGTGGCGGGCGGCTGTGTGTCGGGCGGCAGCGTGGCGAGCCGCGGCGCGATGAGACGGTGCAGCGCGAGCATCTGCTGGCTGGCCCATGCAAAGCCGATCGCGGCGATGATGAGCGCGGGCGTGAACGATCCGGTGAGCGCGTACAGCCCGACGCCGAGTCCCTGGAAAATGCTGCCGCGGAGCCCGACGAGGGTTGCGTGAATGGCCACGTACTGGGGCACCTTGTCGGCGCTGGGCGCGAGTGTGACCGGGCCCATGAGCCAGCCGACACTCGCGCCGGCGGAGCAGATGCCGAAGACGATGCTCGCGACGGAGAGCTCGAAGGTGTCCGAAGCCCAGATGAGCATGAGCGGGTAGAGGGCGTAAAAGGCGAAGGCCAGAGCGCTCGTGCGGATGGGGCCGATGCGATCGGAGAGCAGGCCGAAGGGCATGGTCATGACCAGCGTCGCGACGAGCGTGGCGACGTGGGTGGAGCGCGCGATCTGGTCGTAGTCGAGGGCGAGTTTGTCGGTGACAAGGAGCGGGAGCAGGGCCCAGCAGATCATCCAGCCGACGCCGTAGGTCATGAACGCGGCTTCATAGCGAAGGAAGACGCGGTCGGAGGCGAGAACCTCGCGCATGTGCGAGATGGGCTCCAGCGACGTGCGGAGGCTCCACCGCTCGGTTGCTCGCGTGCGGAGGCGTTCGATCGGTGCGGCGAGCAGACCGAGCAGCAGCACGCCCAGCAGTTGAAGGATGATCAGGGCGGGGATGTACCAGCGGAAACTCTCGGGGTTGTGTTCGAGCAGTTTGCCGACCAATAGGCCCAGCGCGGCACCGCCGGCGGTGATGCCGATGGAGAGATAGGCGTACGCGCGGCCGCGTCGGCCCTCGGGGTACAGGCGGTTGAGCAGTTCGCCGTTGACCGCGGCCCACGCGGCCGAGCCGAGGCTGGAGATGATGTACAGGATGGCCAGGGGCCAGTATGACTGGACGAAGGCCAGGCCGATGAGCGGGACACCGGCGATGGCCCAGTAGGTCAGCAGGTAGCGGCGGATGCTGGTGCGGCGCAGCAGCGCACCCCAGAAGATGCTGGAGGTCGCCAGCACGAGCGGGGCCATGGTGATGATGAGGACCTGCCAGCGCTCGGCCTGGAAGTGCTTGCGTGCGATGACCGGAAGGATGAAGACCGTCGCGCTGAAGGTCGCCTGCGCGAGCGTTGAGCAGAGCACATGCGTCAGGACGCGCGCCGGGGTGTCGATCAGCGGGGCGGCGGGGGCGATGGTCGGTGAAGCGGGGCTCGCGATCGCCGCGGCGTCGATGTCCGATGGCGGGTCCGAGGGATCGGGATGTCGTCGATGTTCGGACACCGTGGAGGTTACTCGGCGTCCATCGTTCGTGCGGTGAGCACCTTGGCGGGGTTGCCGGCGACGACCAGATCGGCGTCGACCGAGCGCATGACGACGGTGCGGGCGGCGACGATGACGTTGTCGCCGATGCAGACATCCGGCCCGATGAACGAGTCGGCGCAGATCCAGCAGCCGTCGCCGATGCGGATGGCGCTGCGGATCAGCGGCATGGCGGGGTTCTTGTGATCATGCGTGCCGGCGCAGAGGTGGCAGTTCTGGCTCACGGTGGTGTGGTGACCGATGGCGATGGGCCCGAGGTTGTAGACATCAACGCGTTCGCCAAGGCACGCGTACTCGCCCATTTCCAGCAGCCACGGGTGCATGATGGTGACGCTGGAGCGGACAACGGCGGTCGGGGCGAGCTTGGCGCCGAAGAGGCGAAGGAGTCGGAGGCGGAAGGTGTTGAGTTTGGAAGGAGTGAAGCGGAACAGCGTGTGCTCAACGAGCTTCCAGAGAAGGCGCTTGATGTAGTCGTTGCGCGTGTAGGGATACGCGGCGTTGCGGTCGAGTTGCTGAAAAATCCGGCGCGGGCCGGTGCGGCTGGTCCGCAGCGGCTCGGGCAGCGGGTTGACGCGGGCCTTGGCGGTATCGCGTGCGCTGGCCGCGCTGGTGGCATCGTTGGGCGTGCTCATCGGGCGCTCGCGGGCGTGGTGCGGTGCGGGACGGTCTGCACGCCGGGGGCCGCCGCGGCGCCGGCGCTGGTGGCGTCACCCGTGGTGTTGTCGCCTGCCGCGAGCATCGCGCGATAGTCCTGGCTCGCGCTGACATTCCAAGAGGTGTTGCGCAGCGCGGCGATGGCGCGAACGCACGCGGAGGCGCCGGTGGTGGTGGTGATGATCGGCACGCCGTAGCGGACCGCGCCGGAGCGGATGCGGCCCTCATCGGTGTTCCAGCCGGTTCGGGTGGGAGTATTGATGATGAGCTTGATCGAGCCGTCGGCGAGCATGTCCAGCACATTGGGCCGGACGGCGCTGGCGATCTTCGGCAGCGGGGTGCAGGCGATGCCGCGTTCGGCGAGGAACGCGCCGGTGCCGGCGCTGGTGAGGATGGAAAAGCCCATGGCGTGCAACTGAGCCGCAAGCGGCGCGATGCGGGGCTTGTCTTCTGCGCGGACGGAGATGAAGACGTTGCCGGAGGCGGGCAGGTTGGTGCCCGAGGCGAGCTGGGCCTTGACGAAGGCCAGTTCGAACGTCGCATCCAGGCCCATGACCTCGCCGGTGCTGCGCATCTCCGGGCCGAGGACGACGTCCACACCGGGGAACTTGGCGAAGGGGAAGACCACTTCCTTGACGGCAAAGCCGGCGAAGCGGACGGGCTCGGTCGCGTTGAGTTCCGCGAGTGTGCGGCCCATCATGACCTTCGCCGCGATGCGCGCCCAGGGTGTGTGCGTGGCCTTGGCGACGAACGGCACGGTGCGGCTGGCTCGCGGGTTGACCTCCAGGACGTAGATCGTGTCGTCCTTGACGGCCAACTGGATGTTCATCAGCCCGCGGATCTTCAGGGCCTTTGCCAGCGAGCGCGAGAGGGTCTTGATGCGGTCGATCATCGCGGGGGCGAGGGAGTACGGCGGGATGGTGCACGCCGAGTCGCCCGAGTGAATGCCGGCTTCCTCGATGTGTTCCATGACGCCGGCGACGATCGCACGCGGCTCCTGGGCGTGGGTCTGGCCGGGGTTGAGGCCGTAGTCGGCGACGACGTCGACATCGACTTCCGTCGCGTCGGAGAGGAAGCGGTCGATCAACACCGGCGCGGATTCCAGATCGCTGGCGATGAGGCCGCCGGCCATGTACGAGCGCAGGGCGCGCTCGTCGGAGCAGATTTCCATGCCGCGACCGCCCAGGACGTACGACGGCCGGACCAGCACGGGGTAGCCGATGCGTGTAGCGATCTCGACGGCCTGATCGAGCGTGCGGGCGATGCCCGATGGGGGCTTGCGCAGGTCGAGCGATGCGAGCAGATCATCGAAGCGGTTGCGGTCCTCGGCCAGATCGATGGAGTCGACGGAGGTGCCGATGATGGGCACGCCGGCGAGAGCGAGGCCCTTGGCCAGGTTCAGCGGGGTCTGCCCGCCGTACTGGACGATCACGCCGTGGAGATACGGGGGCTTGTTCGCGGCGCGTGCGGTCGCGGCGGTGGAGAGGGACTGGCCGTTGAGGCGCTCGGTGATGTTGAGGACATCCTCGAGCGTGAGCGGCTCGAAGAAGAGCAGGTCGCTGGTGTCGTAGTCCGTGCTGACGGTCTCGGGGTTGGAGTTGATCATGACGCTTTCGAAGCCCAGTTCTCGGGCGCCGAAAGCGGCGTGGCAGCAGCAGTAGTCGAACTCGATGCCCTGGCCGATTCGGTTCGGCCCGCCGCCGATGACCACGACCTTGGGGCGGGTGGAGATGCGGACCTCGTCGTCGATGACCGGCTTGCCGTCGACCATCGCGGGGGTTTCGTACGTGCTGTAGTAGTACGGCGTCGCGGCCTCGAACTCCGCGGCGCACGTGTCGACGAGCTTGTACACCGGCTCGATGCCCAGGGCCTTGCGCCGGTTGCGCACCGCGATGACGGTCTCCGGGCTGATGCCGCCGAGGTACAGGAACGCGAGCTGCGCATCGCTGAAGCCCAGGCGCTTGGCCTGCATGAACACGTCGCGCGGCAGGTCGTCCAGAGACGCATAGGTCAGCAGCGTGTCCTCGAACGACACGATGCGCTGGAACTGATCGAGGAACCATGGATCGATCCGGGTCAGTTCGGCGATCTGCGCGATCGTCCAGCCCATCTTCATCGCGTAGCGCACATAGAACAGCCGGCCCTGGCTCGGCACGGCGAGTTTGCGGCGGAGCTTGTCGTCGTTGATCGGCCACTCGAGGGCCTCGCCGTCGGCGGTGCGGATGGTCGTGTTGCCCGCGCGGGCGGCGCGGCTGGCGACGAGCCACTTGTCGTTGCGATCGAGCCCGAAGCCGAAACGCTTGACCTCCGTGCTGCGGATGGCCTTCTGGAAACTCTCGCAGAACGTGCGGCCGATGGCCATCGCTTCACCGACGGACTTCATCTGCGTCGTCAGCGTCTCGTCGGCTTCGGGGAACTTCTCGAAGGTCCAGCGCGGGATCTTGGTCACGACGTAGTCGATGCTGGGCTCGAAGCACGCGCTGGTCGTGCCCGTGACCTCGTTGCGCAGTTCGTCGAGCGTGTAGCCGACGGCCAGCCGCGCGGCGACCTTGGCGATGGGGAAGCCGGTGGCCTTGCTGGCCAGCGCGCTGGAACGCGACACGCGCGGATTCATCTCAACGACGACCATCTCGAACGGCCTGGTCCCGTCGGCGTTGGGCTTGGGGTTCGGGTTGACGGCGAACTGGACGTTCGAGCCACCGGTCTCAACGCCGACGGCGCGCATGATGGCGATAGCGGCATCGCGCATCGCCTGATATTCCTTGTCCGAGAGCGTCTGGATGGGCGCGACGGTGATGGAGTCGCCGGTGTGCACGCCCATGGGATCGATGTTCTCGATGCCGCAGACGATGATGCAGTTGTCCTTCTTGTCGCGCACGACCTCGAGCTCGAACTCTTTCCATCCGATGACCGACTGGTCGAGCTGCACCTGCCCGATCATGCTGGCGCGCAGGCCCCGGGTGACGATGTCGTCGAACTCCTCGCGGTTGTAGGCGATGCCGCCGCCGGAGCCGCCGAGGGTGAACGCCGGACGGACGATGGCGGGAAGGCCGATGGTCTTGAGAAACTCGTGCGCTTCGCCGAGCGTGGTGACGGTCTTGGCGCGGGGCATCTTCAGGCCCAGGCCCTCGACGATCTGCTTGAAGAGTTCGCGGTCCTCGGCGCGATGGATGACCTGGCGGTTGGCGCCGATCATCTCGATGCCGTGCTCCTGGAACACGCCGTCGTCGTAGAGCTTGCAGGCGCAGTTGAGGGCGGTCTGGCCGCCGAGGGTCGGGAGCACGGCGTGGATGGGGTCGCCGATTTCCTTCTGCTTGAGGATGATCTTCCGGACGGCCTCGGGGGTGATGGGCTCGATGTAGGTCCGATCCGAGAACTCCGGATCGGTCATGATCGTCGCGGGGTTGGAGTTGACCAGGACGATGCGGTACCCCTCGCTGCGGAGGGTCTTGCAGGCCTGCGTGCCCGAGTAGTCGAACTCGCAGCCCTGTCCGATGACGATGGGCCCGGAGCCGATGACGAGGATGGTCTTGATGTCGGTGCGTTTGGGCATGATGGGCTCGGGTGTCGGCCGTGACGCGGGTGCGGGGCGAGCGCGGGGAATGGTCCGAGCGGAGGCGCCGCGTGCGGCGAACGCTCCGTTCCGGGCGGAAGCAAAAACCGCCAATGCTAGTCGTCAGCCCCGGGTGTTTCCCGGTTGGCCGGGCGTGCGGCGGGCGTGTCACCCGCGGACGCGAACGTTCTCGCGGCCGGCATCACCGTCACCCCGGCGAGGGCCGCGAGAGACGGTTTCGAAACGGATCCGGCTGCGCCGAGCGCGTCGCCCGCCGTCGATCGCCACGGCCAGGTCCGCCGCCAGCGCGACGCCGACGAGCAGCAGCCACGGGCCCTGCAGGGCGAAGTTGCTGTTGATCATGGCGACGGCGTAGGCGATCGTGGTGATGGGCGCGAAGAAGAACCCCAGGAACGGGATCCAGAACGAGCCCTGAAAGCCGCGGCCGATGATGTCGGTGAAGATGACCAGGATGATGATGATCATCCGGGCGGGAAAGGCGAGCAGACAGCCCAGGGCACAGGAGCGCATGAGGGATCTTTGGCAGCGATCAGGCGGCGGTTTCGGTCGGGCGTGGTCGTACCGGGTCATCCCGAGGGAGCGTGATGTTCAGGCGGGAGTTGCCGATGATCAGCCGGGCATCTCGGCTGAAGATCATGTAGTTCCAGAACCAACTGAGCATGACCATGATCCGGTTGCGGAAACTCACCAAAAACATGACGTGGACAAGGCCCCAGAGCAGCCACGCGAGCATGCCGGCAAAGTGAAGCCTGCCGATCTGCGCCACGGCGCGTCCGCGCCCGATGGTGGCCATGTTGCCCTTGTCGAAGTATGAGAACGCCGGGCGTGGCGGCGCGGTCTTGCCGCGGGCGATCGCGTCGAGTTCGCGAGAGAGCAACGAGCCGACGAAGGTGCCCGCCTGGATCGCGCCCTGCGCGACGCCCGGCACGGGCAGGCCGGAGCCGGCGCTGGTCGCCGCGGCGAGGTCGCCGCAGACAAACACCTCCGGGTGCCCGGGGATCGACAGGTCGGGCGCGACGATCACGCGGCCGGAACGATCCAGCGGCACGCCGAGTGTCGCGCTGATGGGGCTTGCGCGGACGCCCGCGGCCCAGAAGACGTTCGATGCGGGGATGAACTCCTCGCCCACGCGTACGCCTTCGGAGGAAATGTCGGTCACGCGAGCGTTCAGCCGGACTTCCACGCCCATCGTCTCAAGGTCTCGGCGCGCACGCTCGCTCAGGTCGGGCGGGTAGGAGGGCAGCAGACGATCGGCGCCCTGCAGCAGCAGCACGCGGGTGGTGGTCGTGTCGATGAATCGGAAGTCCGCGGGCATCGTTTGCGCGGCGATCTCCTTGATCGCCCCGGCGAGTTCGACGCCCGTCGGCCCGCCGCCGACAACGGCGAAGGTCAGCGCTCTGCGCCGTGAATCCTCGGAACCCTCGTACTCCGCGCTCTCGAACGCCAGCAGAATGCGCCGTCGCAGCTCCGTTGCGTCCTCGAGCGTCTTGAGCCCGGGGGCGATCGGGGCCCAGTCATCGCGGCCGAAGTACGAGTGCGTCGCGCCCGCGGCGAGGATGAGGTAGTCGTACTCGACGGCCACATCCTCGAAGTACAACTGGCGACGGGCAAGATCAACCCGCGTCAATTCTCCGAGCACAACCCTGCAGTTGCGGACCTTCCGCAGCACATGGCGGATGGGGCTGGCGATATCCGCCGGCGAGAGCGCCGCGGTAGCGACCTGATAGAGCAGCGGCTGGAAAACGTGGTGATTGCGGCGGTCGGCGAGCGTGACCTGCGCGGGTGCCCCTGCAAGCGCGCGGGCCGCGTGAAGCCCGGCGAAGCCGCCGCCGATGATGATGATTCTCGGCGGAGTTGTTTGCGACATGCTCGTTGGCTCCGTGATCAAACCTGCTGCGTCAACGCCAGCGCCATCGTCGCGGCGAGCACGGCCAGACCCGCGTACACGCCGGCGATCAGGTCGTCGAGCAGAATGCCCCACCCCGCCGGTGCGCGCTGGATGACGTTCGCCGGGAACGGCTTGACGATGTCGCAGATGCGGAAGGCGACGAACGCGAAGATGAGCGAGTACGCGATGAGTCCGGGCGACGTGACCGCCGCGGGCGGGAGACAGAGCAGCGTAAGGGCCATGCCCGCGGCCTCATCGGCGACGACGGGCGAGGCGTCCTTGCGATCGAGAAGCGACTCGGCGATGTGCCCCTGGGCCACGCACGCGCAGGAGAACAACAGCACGATCAGCGCCAGCGATGCGTACCAGAGCGGAGCCCCCAGAGCGAGTGATGAGCCCGGGCCGATGCCCACACTCAGCAGCGCCGCGGCGACGAGCACCGGCGGGAGCGAGCCCCACGTCCCCGGCGCGGGCCGCCGAAAGCCAAGCCCAAAGACGGTGATCAGCGGCAGGTCGCGGGCCGAGCGGATCATGCCGCGCCCCCGGTGGCGGACGACTCCGGGCTCGCTCCGGCCGCGCCGGACGGTCCGGTCACGCGGTCCAGCGCCGCGCGGGCGATGAGCGCGAGGATGCCGAGCACCACCAGACCGACCACGATCGCCGCGGGGACCCACCACCACGGCGTGTCGGACTTCCATGCTTCCGAGGCCATCTTGTCGCGGAGTTGCACCGCCAGATACAGCACCAGCCCCGTGCGCGGCGCCATGCCAATCGCGGTGCCCACGATGAACGCGGAGTACGGCGCCTTGATCGACGCCATGACCAGGTTCGTCAGCGCGAACGGTGAGTTCGGCGGCAAACGGACCAGGGAGATGATCAGCGTGCTCTTGAGGAACCCGGATCCGACCAGCGCATCGCGCACAGCGGTCCAGCGACGGTCGGTATGGATGATCTGATCGATGCGATCCGACGCGACGAGCCGCGCGATGAGATACCCGACGCTCGCGCCGCCGAGGAAGCCGATCATCGCCGCGGGGTAGCCGTAGGCAAAGCCGAAGGCCCATCCGCCGAGAATCGCCGAGGCGTAGGTGGGCAGCAGTGCGACGCCGGTCAGCGCGATGAAGCAGACCGTATAGAGAATGACCCCGAAGACCTCGTGCCCGCGAAGCCAGGTGCCGATGGTGTCCAGGTACACGAACAGAGCGATCGAGCCCAGGGGGGGGCCGGCGGTCCAGATCAGCGCCAGCGGGCCGGTCGGGCCGAGCGCACGAATCCAGTCTCTCATGGTCCGGGGGCGGGCATCGCCGGGGCTGGCGACCTCGGACTCGTGCGTGGTGCGGAGCGGCGACGGGTTATCCGATGGCGATTGCTGCACGATGGCATCAGCGTAGCGCGGCCCCGGGCGTGATCGCGTCCACCAACACACGACACCCGGATGAAAGGAGCCCCGCGTCGATGTCGACGCGGGGCTCCGGAGTGTTCGGGGACGAATGGGCGAGCGACCGATGCTCGCCTGCTCTTGACGGACGCGTCGGCTTATTCCTCGCGCTTGCCCGACTCGGTGCGGTGCTTGGGCATCGCCGTGATCACCTTGTCGACCAGCCCGTACTCGAGCATTTCCTTCTCGTCGAGCCACTTGTTGCGGTCGCAATCGGCGCTGATCTTGTCGACGGGCTTGCCGGTGGCGGCCGAGTAGATCGCGTACAGGCGGTCGCGGATGCGGAGCATCTCGCGGGCCTCGATCTCAAGGTCGGTGGCCTGACCCTCCATGACACCGCCGATCAGCGGCTGGTGCATGAGGTTGCGGCTGTTGGGCAGCGTGTAGCGCTTGCCCTTGGTGCCGCTGGTGGCGATGAGCGAGCCCATGCTGGCGGCCTGCCCGATGATGTACGTGCAGATGTCGCAGGGGACAAAGTTCATCGTGTCGATGATGCCAAGGCCCGCGGAGACCGATCCGCCCGGAGAGTTGACGTACAGGTGGATGTCGGCCTTGGCGTCCTCGTTGGCCAGGAAGAGCATCTGAGCGGTGACGAGGTTGGCGATGTCATCGTCGACGCCGGAGCCCAGGAAGATGATCCGGTCCTTGAGCAGGCGCGAGTAGATGTCGTACGCGCGCTCGCCGCGGCCGGTGTTCTCGATGACGATGGGGATGAGTTGGCTCATGAATTCACCAGAAGGTGTCGTGATTCGCCCCGTGATTGTCCGAGGCGGCGGGATGAATGGATTGCGGATCGTGGAGGCCAGTGGCCGCGTTACTTGACCGGGGGCTGCTCGATGACCTCGTCGACCAGGCCATAGGCCTTGGCTTCCTGAGCGGTGAAGTACTTGTCGCGCTCGGAGTCCTTGCGGACCTGATCCTCGGGACGGCCCGAGTGGCTTGCCAGGATCCGGATGAGTTCGTTCTTGCTCTTGATGATCTGCTCGGCCTGAATGCGGATGTCCTCGGCCTGACCGCCGACGCCGCCGTAGGGCTGGTGGATCATGACCTTGGCATGGGGCAGGATGAACCGCTTGCCCTTGGTGCCCGCCGTCAGCAGCACCGCGCCGCCGGAATAGGCCCGGCCCAGGCAGTAGGTGTTGACCTGACTGGAGATGAACCGCATGGTGTCGTAGATCGCCAGCGTGTCGTCGACCGCGCCGCCGGGGGAGTTGATATAGAAGTGGATGTCGCTGTTGCGCTTCTCGTTCTCGAGATAGAGCATCTGCATCATCACACGGGCGGCGGAGGACTGGTTGATCTCGCCGATGAGGAACACGACGCGCTTCTCGAGCAGAAGTTCGTCGATGGTCATTTCGCGGGTGCGCTGGTAGGACGTGCTCACGGAGCGTTTCCAGTGGAAGGATGACCGCCTCGCCATCGCGCCGGGACGCCCGACGCGCGCACGAGAGGCTAGGAGACTATCGGCAACTTTCATGCCCGGGGCCACCGCCGAGCGTCCGCACGACGGATTTCGTCTCCGCACGCCGGAATCGCCCCCGCGACGGGCGGTCGAATCATGTGGGATTCGGCGGTGTGAGCGCCGCCGACTGCCGAGTTGGCAGTCCGCCCGGCACCGCGCAAAGGCTGCCGGTTGTGACTCGGATCCCGAACGGGCGGCCCCCGAGCGCCGATCGGGCGGGATCGGCGGTTTGTCGGTCTCCGGCGGGCGGGGTGGCCCGCGCGTCCCGCCGTCGCTACGCTCACGATCCGTCGAGGCCCCGGTGATCGATGGCCACAGCCCGTCCGGAGTTGCTCTCAAGTGCCAGCCCCCGTCGCGTTCATTTCGGACATCCATGGGAACGCCGAGGCGCTCTCGGCGGTGTTGGCCGACATCCGCGGCAAGGGCATCACCCGCGTGGTCTGCCTTGGCGACATCGTCGGCTACGGGCCCGAGCCCATCCGCTGCGTCGACCTTGTCCGCGAGAACTGCGAGTTCTCGCTCATGGGCAACCACGACTTCGGCGTGCTCTACGAGCCGACGAACTTCAACCCCAGCGCCGAGTCCGCCGCGTTCTGGACGCGAGAGGCCCTCGACGCCGAGCCCGATGACGCCAAGCGCCAGCAGCGTTACGAATTCCTCGGGCGCCTGCGTGTGCGTGCGGTGCTGAGCGAGCCGGGCGACCGGATGAACGTGCTGCTGGTCCACGGCTCTCCCCGCAGGCCGATCAACGAGTACATCTTCTCCGACGATGTGCAGAGCGCGCCGGACAAACTCACGACGATCTTCGAGCGCGTGAGCAAGGTCTGCTTCGTCGGGCACACGCACGTTCCCGGCGTGTTCACCGATGAGCCGGACTTTTACCCTCCGGGCGAACTGTCGGACAACACCTACCGGTTTGTCGATGGCGAGAAGGCGATCATCAATGTCGGCTCGGTCGGCCAGCCGCGCGACCTTGACCCGCGGGCCAGTTACGTGGTGCTGGAGCCGGCCAACGGCGCGGGCACCGACAAGCCCTATGGCCAGGTTCGATTCGTGCGCGTGCCGTACAACATCGAGGCCTGCGCCGCGAAGATCAAGGCGATCCCGCAGTTGTCCGACTGGCTCGCCGACCGGCTGTACGAAGGCCGCTGAGAGCTCCATCCTCGCGGCGTAACACGGGGCATCGGCCGCAGGCCTCCGGTGCGAGCCGCGGTGTGTCCGCGACCCGGCATGAACCCGCAAAGAGGCTCTACAGACCCATCGCCTCGGCAACGGCCTTGCCCATCTCGGCGGGGCTCATGGCCACCGAAACGCCCGCGGTCTTGAGCGCCGCGATTTTCGCATCGGCGGTGTCATCGGTTCCGCCGATGATCGCCCCGGCGTGGCCCATGCGACGCCCGGGCGGGGCGGTGCGGCCGGCGATGAACGCGGCGACGGGCTTGCGGACGTGGGCCTTGACGTAGTGGGCCGCGTCGATCTCATCGGAGCCGCCGATTTCGCCGATCATCAGGATCGCGTCGGTCTCCGGGTCGGCCTCGAAGAGCTTGATCGTCTCGATGTGGTTGAGCCCGCGGACGGGGTCTCCGCCGATGCCCACGCACGAGGACTGGGCCAGCCCGAGGTTCGAGGTCTGCCAGACGGCCTCATAGGTCAGCGTGCCCGAGCGGGAGACGATCCCGACGGACTTCTTGCGCTTGGCCTGCGAGATGTGGGTGTGGATGTACCCGGGCATGATGCCGATCTTGCACCCGGCGTTCGTGAAGGTGTTCTTGGGGCTCTCGCCGGTGCCGGTCTTGGGGCCGGGGGTGATGACACCCGGGCAGTTCGGCCCGACGAGGGTGATCCGGGGCGTGTTGAGCGAGCCGAAGCCGCCCTTGAGCGAGCGCGTGGCGTTCATCTCATCGAGCACGGCCCGCACGCGGATCATGTCCTGCACGGGGACGCCCTCGGTGATGCAGCAGATCAGCGAAACACCGGCGTACGCGGCCTCGAGGATCGCGTCGGCGGCAAAGGGCGGGGGAACGAAGATCATCGTCGCCGTCGCGCCGGTTTCGCGGACCGCGCTGTCGACGGTGTCCCAGATGGGCAGGCCGTTGGGGTCGGTCTGGCCGCCCTTTCCGGGCGTGACGCCACCGACGAGTTTGGTGCCGTAGTGCAGGCACCCGCGGGTGTGCTGGGCGCCGTAGTCGCCGGTGATGCCCTGACAGATGACCTTGGTGTTCGCGTCGACGAGGATGGCCATAGGGATGGAGCGTAGGTCCGGCCGATGGACCCGGGGCAAGGGCCGGTGAGCCGATGCGGTGCAAAAGCACACCGACCCGCCGCGGGAGTGCGACGGGTCGGTGAGGAAGGGCGTACCGAGTATCCGCGGCCCGATGGCCGATCAGGGCACGGTCGGGCAACCGGCGAAGAACGCGGAGAAGAAGGCGTTGAAGTCACCGTTGTCGATCACGCCGTCGGGGGTCGGGTCGCCGTCGGTGTTGGCCACATCGGCCAGGAGGTTGTCGGCAAAGAAGGCCGCGAAGAAGGCGTTGAAGTCGCCGTTGTCGATAACGCCATCGGGGATCGGATCGCCGTCGGTGTTGGCGATGTCGGCCAGGGAGCAGCCGGTCGAGGGCGCGTTGACCAGCAGCGTCGCCGAGGCGGTGTCGCTGCCGCAGGCGTTGCTCACGGTGACGCTGTAGGTGCCGGTGTCGCCCGGCTGAACGTTGAACAACGCCAGCGCGAACGAGTTCGAACCGATGATCTGCGGCGCGGAGCCGCCGTTGACCAGCGGCGTGCCGTTGCGGAACCACTGGTACGTGAGCGACTCCACCGGCGTGCCCGTTGCCTGGATCTCGAAGGCGACGATGTCCCCGACGTTCGCCGTGCGGTTGAGGGGCTCAACCGTGATGTTCGGCACCGTGCAGGCGCAGCCGTTGATGCGGGCCGTGCGGACGACCTGGCCGCTGATGGCGGTGCTGAAGATCTGGATCGCCGTCTCGAGCGGGAACTTCGTCGCGAACGCGCCGGACATGGTCCGCGTCGTGGAGATGAACGGCGCGGAGATGAACGAGCACAGGTCCGGGGCAAAGCCGTCGAGGAACTGGAAGCGAACGTTGCCCAGGAGCGTGAAGCGCGACGTCGAGTCGATGCGGCCGACATCCGCCGTGCCCGTGCCCGGCGACTGGATCCGGATGTTCAGCGTGCCCGAGCTCGCGGGGTTGATCGTGTCCATGCCCATGCGGCTGCGGGGCCCGAGGTCGAGCAGGCCGTCGATCAGCACCGGACCGAAGGACGTGATGTCGGCGGTGGTGCCGACCGCGGCGAGGGTCGAGAGTGTTCCGCGGATCGCGAAGGTGGTCTTTGTGACGTTGGTGCGGGAGGCGGGGAACGAACCGGCGATGGAGGTCACGCGGGCCTCGATGCCCTCGGGAATGTCGGAGAACAGGTTGCAGACCCCGACGAGCTCAAAGCGCCCGCCGTACACGCTGCTGCCCTGAACGCTGTTCACGAACTGCTCACGGAAGTCGACAACCGCAGAGTTGATGCGCAGGTAGGGCTCCACGCCGGGAGTGCCGCCGCCGATGCCCCAAACGCCGGGCCCGCTGTTGCCGACTTCGTTGAGAATCAGGCCGCGCAGGTAGTTGAAGCGCCCGCCGATGATCTCGACATTCTCAGCACCGATGATGCCCCCGAAGAGAGTCGGCGGCCTGCCGGCGACGTTCGGGAGGCCAAAGACGTCCGAGTCCTGGAACACCTCGGCCACCGACGTGGTCAGGCGTGCCTGCTGAACAACGGGAGCGGGCGGCGGCCCGCCGGCGATGGCATCGAGCTGTCCGCCGATGAGGTCGGTGAAGTTCTCGGTCACGATGGTCACCAGGCGGTTCTCGAAACGGGCCGTGGTGCCGCGGATCGTCGTGGGCGAGCCGATGAGCAACGCGCCAAAGTTCAGCAGCCCGTTCCCCAGGCGGACTTCGCTCGAGCCAGCGATGCTCGGGGCGGTCTGGAGCGTCCCCGACTGGGCGAACACGCCCTCGGGCA
>ERZ1066130.162-NODE-162-length-34606-cov-12.681543_pt1 | contig 34606 bp, 24 predicted proteins | sample MGYA00382777_ERZ1066130 | MGnify/ENA primary metagenome ERZ1066130 (study PRJEB33369, sample SAMEA5778360) | biofilm metagenome | biome: Industrial cooling water; feature: Water cooling tower basin; material: Biofilm | place: United Arab Emirates | collected...
CACACACGCTTACCGCAAGTACCAAACTGATTAATCCAATCCGCATCTTCCGATTATTTTTTCTTTACCACTACGCGTTTCCAAACATCGGTTCGTCCGAACAGGCTGACGCCAATATACCCGCGCACATCTAACGTATTCTCATCGGTCATGGTAATGGTGCAGGAATACGTGCTACCACTTTCCGGATCGTAAATGGTACCATCTTCCCACTTCTTTTCGCCCTTGTAAGAAAAACCTTTTAGCATGCTGTAACCGAGCAGAGGCTTCGAACGAAGGGCCTCCTCCGGATTATTTTTATCCAATTTAGGTTTGCCGGCTTCATCATTGGGTTCGCGCAGCCACACGATCCTGCCATTGAACTTGTCATTGGCCTTATCAATTTTAATGCGAGCCTTTCCATTGCCAGACTCCCATACGCCTACAATAGCATCTGCTTCCGTTTGGGCCAAGGCTGCTCCAGCGAAAACCATCAAAAAAAGGCTGAAAATGAATATTTTGGATGTCATATTCTAAATTTGAAAGTATTACTTTCACGTAAACGTAAACAAAAAGGGATTGTTTTTCAACAACCCCTTGGTAAGCATTACCGCAGAAAAGATCTACTTGATGTTCTCCGGCAAAATTTCCATATCTTCAAATAACAACACCTGGCTGTTGGTGCTATAGCCGGTGCCCAGGTAATCCTGATGGATAAGAAAGTTGTTGTAGAGCATGTGCTTGCCGGAAGGCATCTTCGCAACAATGGCAGCCCGCATTCTGCGGCCTTCCAAAACTCCGGTTATTTCATTGCGAAACGCCTGCCAGTCGCGGTCGAGCAGATTGACTTTAACCACTGTACCGGTAACACCCGACATAGATTTGTAGGCATCGCGGAAGACATTTTCAATGGCTTCGTTCTTAGCTATGGCAGCAGGCATTCTGGTATTTTTCAAAAGCTCGGCTGCACGTGCTTTGCCTCGGCCAAAAACATTCTCTAAAGAACCAATTCTGCCCACCATCTCTGTCACTTTTTGATAACCGGCCTCCAGTTGTGCTTTCTCAGCAAAGGGTCCTTTGCGCAAGGCGTCCCAATGTGCGTGTTCATATTGAATCATCGCATAATAAGCACGGGCAGGCCGTTCATCTACAATCATGTTCATATTGTCTTCCCAAAGCTTTACATTTTTATCTATTGTTTGCAGATCAACCTTAATCCGTGGCAGTGTATTATTGATAATCGCTGCATTAAACTTATCAGTAGGGTCAAGATTCAGAGCCACCATTTCAGCCGTTTTTGTTTTGTAAATCTCAATTTCCTGCAACTTGCTTTCAATTTCCTGCTGCGCCACGTTGGTTTTAACCTGGTATAAAAGTTTGAACAAGGCTGCCACATCGTTGGTGGCACCACGTTGGGTTTCACCTCCGTTGCGTGCCCCTTCATAGGCCTGTTGCCACTTCGATAACTCTGCCTCCAAAGGAGATACATCATAGCCTTTGTCTTTCATCTTAATATTGTTAATGGCTGTGGCCGCAGCCCGACTGTTAGTACCGAGAATATTTAAATCCGTTGGCGCAGCCTCCATTTTCTCCACATACTCCCAGAATTTTTTGATATAGCTCTTGGCCGGGCTGGCCGCATCCTTTTCGCTATTTCCTCTAAATTCATTTACCATAGCTTTTGATTCTTTTGTGGCACCCTTTACTTCGTGTGTGGTGCTTTTTACTTCGCGGGCTGTGCCGCGTACTTCGCGTACTGCATTTCGGATCTCGTTTTGTGACATGGCGGTGGTGGTCATTAGGGTGAAGAGAAATAGTAACTTTTTCATAGCTATTTTTTACTTTTTTGAAAGAAAAGTTCGCAATGATTCTCGCAGTGCCTGTGAAAGCGAGGTGGCAATGCTGCGAACAAATTGCCGCACTACGCTCTCAAGCCCCCACTTGCGTAGTACGTTTTCTTTTTTGGTGTTTAACTCCCTTTCAGCGTTCATAACTACAGATTAGTTATGAATGAAACTAAACTCATGATCACCTGGTACTGAAGCCGTCCGTCCAGAACCTAAGGTGCTAGTAGACCACGTAAGAGCCAGTCTAAGCGAGGTGCTGGTGACTTCACTTATGGTTATCTGCAGACCATCGTCTCGCACGATGGTCTTGGCCGAGGCATCAGCAAACTCCCATGTACCGTTGGCTGGCCACACTGCTCCGCCATTGGTCGTGGAATAGGTGGTGTTGGTAAAGGAAAGTGTAAGCCCTGTGAATAAATTGGTTTGATCCATTTCATCCACAGTAACAGCCTCTACCGTCCATGTATTCGCAGTAAGTAATTCCAGTATACGAACCGTTTCGGGTTGAGGGTCATTACTTTTACACGCTGCTAAGAACAGAATGCTGAACGCAACTAATACAGAAGCTCCTCTATTTATCTTTTTCATGATTAATGTCTTTATGGATTTAATTTTTAATAAAGCGTAAGGCGGTTATAGTGTTTTGCGACTTAACAGAAATCACATAAGTACCCGCATAAAGTGCAGCCACATTCAATCGTGCCTCGTTGCTCGATTCATCAGTGGTTTGTATTCTTCTGCCTGTTAAATCTGTAATGGTTATAACTTTCTTGCTGGGCGAATCGCCCAAAGTAATCGTTAACACATCAGCAACCGGGTTCGGATAGATTTTGATTGCTGAATCGGATGTCTCCGAAAGATCTCCGGTAATGATGATGGGAAAGTCATCCGAAAAATCGCTATTGCAGCCATTTCCTAACACCTCTACTTTATAAATCCCAACTTGTGTTACGTTGAGTGTTGCATTTGTTGCGCCACTGATTAACGTACCGTTGCGATACCATTGGTTATTAGTAGCAGCACTTGACGTGAGCGTTGGTGTTGCTGTATTCTCATTGGTAATGGTAATGGTTGGTTTAGCCGGTTTTGTACAATCCACGAACAAGAGTCTTTGCCATAAAATATGTGCGCCATTGGTACCATTAAAATCAAGTTTCTTGGTAAACGTGCTGGTGGCGGGGTTGTATTCGAAAATAACTCCACGGCCATTGGCGCCACCGTAGTTGGTGCCTCCATACAATTTACCATTGGGCGATAGTGCCAAACTACCAGATGGTTCGGAGCCGAAGTTTGGTCCACCAAAATCTATTTTCTTTAGATAGGTATTGGTCGTGGGATCAAATTCAAACAAGATTCCATTACCATTAATCCCCCCATACCGAGTCATGCCGTACAACTTTCCGCTGGGCACTTGTACTAAGTTTCCTTCCGGATTTTCACCGTTCAGGGCAGAAAAATTCACACGTGGCGTCATGGTATTAGTAGCAATGTCATACTCGAACAAAGTGCCTGATGCATTACCGTTATCGCCTCCCTCCCGAGTCATACCGTACAATTTTCCGTTAGTGGCTTGTATCAAATCTCCATAGGGTTCTGAGCCGGTGTTGTAATCAAATTCAGCTTTATTGATCAATGTGCTGGTGGCCGGGTCGTATTCAAATAAGACGCCATCGCCTGTTTGTCCACCGCTATTCGTCATGCCATAGAACTTGTTATTGGATGCCAATAACAAACTTCCTTGTGGTTCACTGCCATTGCTGTTGTAGTCAAAATCAACTTTTTTGGTAAACGTGTTGGTGGCCGGATCAAACTCAAATAAGGTCCCTCGGTCAAAGCTGCCTGCGTTGGGGGTCATGCCATACAGCTTGCCGTTTGGTGCTGCTGCCAAACTTCCGGTGGGATAGTTTCCAGAAGTTGAGTTAAAGTCATAACGTTTAGTATATACATTTCCATTGGGATTGAATTCGAACAAGGCCCCCTCATCGTTTGCTCCACCAATCTGGGTCATTCCGTAAAACCTGCCGTTTGCTGCCCGCACGAGTCCTCCATAGGGATATACACCGCCTGGTGAGTAATTGAAATCAATTTTTTTTGAATAGCTGTTGGTTGATGTATTGTATTCGAAGATGACTCCTCCTGCAGCCGAGCCGCCCTGCGATGTGGTGCCATACAACAGTCCGGTGTTAGACAATGTAAAATTGCTGGTTGGCACCATTCCATTAAGCCCTTTTCCGGTAGCGGGATCCAAGAAAAAATCAAGTTTTTTGGTGAGCGTATTAGTCACTACATCATATTCAAAAACAACGCCCACGCTGGACGCGCCACCTCCATTCGTCATTCCATAAAGTTTGCCATTGGCCGCTTTGACGAAGCCGGGATAGGGTGTATTACCATTTGTTCCGTTAAAGTCGATTTTTTTTGTAAACGTATTGGTGGAGAGATTAAACTCAAACAACGTTCCTTGCCCATTTGTACCACCGCTGCCCGCTAAGCCATAGAGGCGGCCATTGTCAGCCTCCACCAAAACTGCCAGTGGAAACCGGCCATCTGCTGATGAAAGGTCTCTTCGTTTGGTAAGCACATTGGTTGAGGGGTTGTATTCATATAACGTTCCGTTATTATTAGTACCGCCTTGACTCGTAGCACCAAAAACGCGTCCCGTGCTCGTAATCATCAGTGTAGTATAGGGATAACTACCATTAGCGGTGCCGGTAAAATCAATTTTCTTAGTATAGGTGTTCGTTGCTGGGTCGTACTCAAACAAAAGCCCTAACCCCGATGTGCCTCCTTGATTGGTGACTCCGTAAAACTTGCCGTTGGTATGTAAATACAACGTGCAAGCAAAAGGAAATGCGCCATTGGCACCAATAAAATCTACTTTCTTGGTGTAGGTATTAGTTGTCAGGTCAAACTCAAACAGTACACCCAAATTAGCACTACCTCCGGCTTGAGTCATGCCATATAACTTACCGTTAGGGGCAAGGGCAAGGCCACCAACTGGGTTTCTGCCTGTTGCCTGTGCAAAGTCATAAAGCTTGATATAGGTATTAGTTGCTGGGTTGTACTCATACAAAACCCCGCTTGCGTTAAGTCCACCGTATTCCGTTACCCCGTACATTTTGCCATTGGCCAACTGTAGCATCTGGCTTCCAAAACCAGGTCTTGATCCAGGGGTTTCAACAGCAAAACTATATTGAACCGTGTAGCCCGTGCCATCGGGTTCCATTTTAAAAATAGTGCCTGTATTAAAAGCACCCCCTTCGGAAGTCATGCCCCAGATGGCGGGGGGTTGAGCGTAGGAGTTGATTGAACTTAGAACCAATAGAATCGGAATAGTAAAGCGATAAAAAGAAAGCCGAGGTAAAGATGTTTTCAGAGGTAAAGATGTTTTCATTCAAGTACGATTTGATTAAGGTTACTCTTCAATTGTATGTCATCAAAAATCAGAATCCATAGCAATTTTTTCGAGCGATACGAGTATTCGCTTGTCTATTGTGAGGATTTGTTACCTGCTTTTGAGTTTCAGTATTTAAGAAACGTGTTACCGCAGTCCGTAATCTTTAGTTGTTCACCTCACAATCAATCTCGTTTGTCGATAACCGTTCCGGTAAAGTCAAGTTTACCATCGAACGGTGTTAAGTCTCCAGCTGGAGACCGGTAAGCTATTTTACCAGAAAACTTGATGGTCATCGTATCGCCTGGCTGAATACCACCGGTAACTACAATAGGTGTAGTCGGAATTAAGTTTGGTGTATCAACAGTGAAATCATCAAACCCACCAAAGAAGTAACTCAAGTTAGAGCCATCTGTTACGTTATCCCAAAAGCGATGCAACGAAAAATCTCCTGGTGCAATTGAATTTGGTTCGGCCGAGGCCAACTCGAATGCAATGAAATAGGTTGCATTGGCGTAATCATCCAATGACCAGCCGTTTTGGCCTTCCATAAGATCACCATCAGAAATAAGATAGTCTCGGTACGTATAACTTACAGCTCCCTCGTACTGACCTTCTACTCTTAAATAAAGTTTGGCATCTTTTAGTGAATAGCTTTTGTTATCCGTTTTAAACTGTAACAAAGGGCCAGGTTCATCTTCTTTACAAGACACCACAAAGCTCAATACGAGCAAGACCAGAAAAATACGTTGAATCATAAAAGTTTAATTAAGGTTTCTCTATGCGATAAACACGCATAGATTCCTAAAACTGGCAACAGTCGCGCATATTCTAGGTCATGATGAGTATTTGAGCGTAAGTTGTGAGAATTCGATTGGGTTTATTGAGTATCCGTGAAACGAAAAGGGTTACCACATTCAGTAACCCTTCATCACAAAATCAAAACTTTTGCCCTTAGTGAATTTTAGAAAGTGCCTCTATAATAAATTCACGCTTGCGCGATGAAACAGGCACTTCGCTGCCATCTTTCATTTTAATACTGCCGCCATCCCGTTTGTTAAATTGCTGAAGGTGATCAAAGTTAATCAAATGGCTTTGATGAACCCGAAAGAATTTGAGGGGAGTCAGCAAATCATCGTACTCCTTCAAGGGTTTTGAAACGATAATCGGTGGTTGGTCGGTCAGATGAAAAGTAGTGTAATTATCGGATGCCTGGCAACGAATAATGGAACGGACCGAAACTACGTATACTGCATTCATGTCTTTCAAAACGATCTTGCGGTCGGTTTCGCTAACTGGTTGAATATTTTGTTTCAACACGTCCATTATTTGCTGCCAGGGCTGCACCATAGAAGATCGAATCCGTGAAAGTGTTGTGTATAACTCATCGGCATCCACGGGCTTAACTAAATAGTCGATGGCGCTAAAGCGAAAAGCTTGTAGCGCAAATTCATCATGACCGCTGACAATAACCAGTTTGAAATTAATACCAGGCAGTTGCTTCAATAAATCAAAGCCGGTGCCATCTTTCATCATCACATCCAGAAAAACGATTTCAGGTCTATGTTCCCGGATAAGCTCCAGGCCTGTGGCCACGCTGTTAGCTTCCAGCATGTTGAAACTTGAATCTACCTGCCCTACTAAACTACGCAACGTATAGCGTGCATCTTCTTCATCATCGATCAGGGCCACCTTCATCGCAGCAAATTACGAATAGATTGGCAAAGTCAAAGCCACGTGTGTGCCACTGCCGATGGATACGTTTTCAATCCGCAACTGGATGGGCTTCTTATTGGTTTTGTTGAGCAGGGCAATCCGTTCCCGGATGATCGTGGTAGAAAGCGATTTATGGTCTCCCGGTGATGTTTCAGCTATCCCGGCACCATCATCCTGAATTTCCAATAGCAATTGATTGTCTTGTTCTGAAAAGGAAATGACGATTTTTCCATGATCGCGATCGCCAATACCATGCTCAATAGCATTCTCCACAAAGGGTTGGGCAAACATGGGTGGAATGCGTGAGTCGCTAATCGCAAGTTTGCTGTCCACATTAATTTCATATTCAAACTTGTTCTTTAATCTAAGCTTTTGAATATCGAGGTAGTTGCGCAGTAAGTCTATCTCTTCTTCAATGGTGATAAACTCTTCGCGGGAGTACTCCAGCAACTGCCGCATCAATTTTGAAAATTTGGTAAGATAGTTGGAAGCTTGTGCCGTATTGCTATCCATCATAAATCGCTGAATGGAAACAAGGGCATTGGATAGAAAATGGGGATCCAATTGAAAACGCAAAAACTTGTTTTCGATTGCTAATGCCTTTTGCTGTTGCGTCAAGGAGCGTTGCCTGAAATACAAAAACACGATGGATGCCATCAGTCCTGCACCAACGGCCATGCCAATTAGCCAAAAGTTTTTTTGTCGTAATTCAAGTGCCTGAATAGAGGCCATTTGGGAGAGTTCCCGTATCTTCTGCTCATTGATTTTCTTATTGTAGGTTTGTTCCATCCGGCTGATCGTCTCAAGATTTTCAACCGTCACCAAACTATCGCTTAAAAATTTATGACGCTCCAGTGCCTGAAGCGCACGCGTTGTTTCACCAGCTGCTTTGTAGGCTTCATACAGATATTTCTGAGTAGTTTTCTCCAGAAAACTATTTTTTACTTGCCGCGCAAAACCCAGCGCTTTTACCTGATTTTCAATTGCGTTTTTATGTTGCCCTAATCCAGAATAAGCTGCTCCCCGTAACATGTAAATCGAGGCTAGCGCATTGGGTCGGGTTTTACCAGTAACTAAACCCATCAGTGTGTCCGTGTATGAGAGTGCGATTGCAAATTCCCTTTGTGCTTCAGCCACCGAACCCAACGAAAGATAGTTTTTAGTGAGGCTGAGTTTTGATTGTGTTACCTTGGCGTATCTCAATGCTTGCTGCACCGTTTGCCGGGTTGAATCAAGATAGGCTATGTTTTTATTTTTATCGTAAACTGACCAATATACGATCCCCAAATCGGAAAAATACTGCGCCAGCAACAAGGTGTCGTTCGTTACAATAGCAGATGCCAGTGCCTTCTTTGTAAACTCCAGTCCTTTACTCAATTGCTCCTGACGCAAAAAATCTAGTGCAATGCCATTATAAATTTTTGCCTTCAACGGAGCATCATCTACTTGCGCGCAACCGTCAAGTGCCTGAAAATAAAAATAAGTGGAGCTATCGTGATTGCTTTTTCTACTATAATAATTCCCTAATAGTCGTGAACTTTCAATTGAGACATAGGGATGAAATCGTCCTCCTAATTTATTTTGAGCCGTTTTAGCGCTGCTAAAGCTACCTTCAAAATCAGACTTGGATAAAAATATCAATGCCTGCAATGTGAAACCAACTGCCTGACAGCACGGATCTTCTGTTGCCAGTAATGTATCAACTATTGCTGAGGCATCATCCTCTCGGCTCTTCCGAAGCAGGGATTCAAATTTCTTACGAGTTTCAGGCGTAAAGGAGTCGCAACTACAGATTGTCTGCTGGGCGATGATCTGATTAACAAAGAAAAACTGGCTGAGGAAAACAAATAGTGCGATAACTCTCATGATTCTCAAAAGTAAACACTTTTACAGAAATCTGTTGGTTATGTATACGTTACTTACCTCCTTAACCCACCCTCAGAAACTCCGTCAATGCCCCGTGATGGGTTATGGTAAGTTTATGCATGGCGCGAGTACATGCAATGTATAACATACTTTTATCTACTGGTGTATGATAGTTGCTGGCCGAGGCCAACGGAATGATTACTTCATCAAATTCCAAACCCTTGGCCAAATGAGGAGTCGTGACAATGATTCCTTCCTGAAAAGTGGTACTTTCAGCCGTTAGTAAATGGGCCGTATGTTGTTGTTTAAGATAGGCAAATACCTGACTGGCCTGCGTACTTGTTTTACACAAAACACCTAACGACTGATAGCCAGACATCTGGAATGTTTGAATGCATACATCCATGGCAGCCCTTTCATCAACTTCCGTCTGAAAAGACTTTACTTCCGGTTCTTCTCCATGACGCTCCAAAGGAATAATATCCGGTTGAGCAGAAATCCGTTGAGCAAAACGGGTAATCTCGTAGGTAGAACGATAGCTTCGTAATAGTTTCACCACTTCTCCCTGCGGAAAAACCTGCTCAATGGCTTCAGCAGACGAAGCACTAAAGGGGTTAACGGTCTGTGCAACATCCCCCAAAATGGTCTTTTTGCACAAAAACATTCTTGACAAAACAGCATACTGAACAGGTGTATAGTCCTGCATTTCATCTATCAACAGATGCTTGACATGATTTTGAGGTTCATATCCCTCCAATCGCATGGTAAAGTAAATCAGCGGAAATACATCCGCATACTCAAGAGCACCACCAGGTAAATAACGAAGCAGCTGAGGCTTCCCCAACCATCGATAAAAATCCTGATACAGGTCAAATACATTCCGGTACTTAAACATTTTAGGGATGGCCTCCCAAATCAGAGTTTTTTCATGACCGGTCAATTTTCGTTGTACCTGGTTTCGTAAATAATTCTGAACATCTTTTACCACTTCATGAAAGCGTTTCAGCAAGGGAATGCGATGATAGGCACGAAAACGTTCCTGAATAAACGGGAACGGGATAACCATCTTCCCTACCCGAAGCTCGGTAAAAATAAAGTAGTTGTTTTCGATGTAAATCAAATACCGGTTCAGTTGCCGGAGAAATTCAAATGAAGCTTTTGCCTGAATCCGTTCCACAAACGCAGGGTCTGGTTCTTCCAACAACAACGCTACCTGTTGAAAGAAAGTTTGAAAGGTATATCTACTTTCTAACAGCTCGGTCGCCAATTCTTCCAAACCCATTTCCGGTATGTGTTCTTCTCCCAATTCCGGTAATACGTTACTGATATAGTCAGAAAATACTTTGTTGGGTGATAGAATCAGGATATCGCTTGCACGGATTTCCTCCCGGAAGCGGTATAGTAAAAACGCAATCCGGTGAAGTGCTATGGATGTTTTGCCAGATCCTGCTACGCCCTGTATAATCATCACCGTGGCAGCTTCATTGCGGATCACAGCATTCTGGTCGCGCTGGATAGTGGCCACAATGTTCCTCATCTTGTCATCAGCCGATTTACTCAATTCCTGTTGTAGAATCTCGTCATGTATATTCACGGCATTTTCGATCATGAATTCCATTTTTCCATCACGAATCTTATACTGCCGTTTCAAAGAAATGGTCCCGCTAACTTTTCCGGAAGGTGTCAGATACCACGCCTCACCCAACTCAAAATCATAAAACATGGATGAAATGGGTGCACGCCAATCATAAATTATGTTCTCCTTTTGTGTTTCATCAAAAAAAGTATGAATACCTATGTAAATAGCTTCCTGTGATTCACCTCTGCCATCAGAAAATTCTATCCGCCCAAAATACGGGGAGGCCATCAGTTTCAATAACTTGCGCTTTCGGTCTACTGCTCCTTCACCTGAAAAAGCCATCCGATTGACCGATTGACCAGCTGCCACCATGTCGGCTTCATCCATGCCAGACTGGTTTTCGTAGATATACTGTTTCTTTTGACGAAGTTCACTGGAATGCTGGCGTACATTCTCATCTGCGCGGGCCACCGCCAGCAGTAACATTTCCTTGACTTGCTCCAGGTATTCTTTTTCTTCTTGCTCTGTAGGATGGATCATTGGGTTCCTGAAATAACAAAGTTAACCAATTGGGGATAGTCCGGTCTTACCAATGGTCGGTAGATCGTAAAATTTCAGAGTATTGTTTCGTTAAACGATCGTAGAGTCCGGTCTCGCAAGTATATCCTGCTATTTTAATGGAATCTTTAGTGGCGGTCTTATTCGTTACTGGCGGGGTCATACAACTGACGTTCATCCCAGCCCGTTGCATGGCGTGTGTCCGATTGGTAAATGCGTTGTCGTTAGTGGTTTTGTTACAAACTTCAAAGGTGCGTTTGGAATCATCGCGTATGATTTGCCAATAGGTTTTATTCATACCCGTTCATTTGTGTAAATTCCATTCGTATAAAACTATAAAATTTTGATTTTGGCCAGTAATTGAGCTTTGTGTGTTTCGCTGATAGGAATGATCTTCTTGTCAATGATCAGATTGGTCGAGTCAATGTTGCTGATCTTATCTACGTTCACGATGAAGGAGCGATGCACACGTACAAATTTTGCAGATGGTAACCGTTCCTCAATTTTCTTTAAGGTGCCATAAGTAGTTTGCAACTTATCATTCGTTTGAATTTTGATATAATCCCCAAAAGCCTCTATCCATAAAATATCTTCGATGGCTATTTTATGCAAAACCGAGTCGATCCGAACGAATAAGTGATGCTCACTAACTTCTGTCACCGCAGATTCGTTTTTTAAACGCGAAGCCACTTTCGTTACTGCCTGAAGAAATCTACCATAGTCATTCACCGGCTTGAGGAGATAATCAACCACTGAAAATTGAAACGCATCAATGGCATATTTGGGATTCGAGCTGATGATGATCACGGCAGGTTTATACAGGAGTGCCTGAAGCAACTCTATTCCGGAAATTTCCGGCATCTCCACGTCCAAAAAAATCAAGTCAACTTTATTTTCGTTGAGCCACTGCAACGCAGCGGTCGGTGAAGAAAAAGAGTGTTTGACTGAAAGAAACCCGGTCTTTTGAGCCAGATTTTCAATCATCATCCGAGAAATGGTTTCATCTTCTACGATGGCACACGATAAATTCATACTACCCATAGTAATATTTCAAATGTACCATATTTGGCGCAAAGTTCAGTTGAACATTGGTAAACTGTTGGAGTTATCGTGGAAAGCAATGGAATCCCTATCCATTAATGGTATCGTAAAACTAAACATGCTTCCGGTGCCCGGATGCGAGACTACTTCTATGGTCCCCCCCCACATTTCCACCATCTTCTTGCAGATCGCTAGCCCAAGTCCAATACCTCCCTTCGATCTGCTAATGCCTTCGTGCGCCTGACGGAAGGGTTGAAAGATGTGCTCCAGCATATCCGAAGGAATACCAATTCCTGTATCTTTCACACTTATCAAATAGTATTTATCATTTCTATCTATTGACAGGGTTACCGTTCCCAGGTTGGTAAATTTGATGGCATTACTCATAAGATTGATGATTACCTGTTGCAAATGCTGCGAATCAACATGAGCCAATGGTTCGTCATTTAAATTATTTACTAACTGCAACTCTACTCGCTTGCCCGTTAAAGAATAGTCATTTCTGATCCGCAAGAACACCTCCTCAACCACTCCGGCCAATTGAATCTCATCAGGACTTGCCCGGATCTCCCCTGTCTCTAAACTGGCTAAATCCAACAGCGACTCGATTATATTTTGCATATCGTTAGTTCTGCGCTTAATGATGCCCAGGTATTCATTTCGTTTGGCGGATGGAAGATTGGGGTTTTCCAAAATCTCCGCAAATCCCATAATACCCTGCAAAGGCGTACGTACCTCATGCGATAAATTGCCTAAAAAGATTGTCTTCAATCGGTTGGATTCTTCCGCTTCCTCCTTTGCCATGGTGAGTGCGCGCTCTGTCTGCTTTCTGCGGGTAATATCATGGTAATGCCACAGATGGCCATGATAATTATCATTAAAAAAAATGGGTATGTAATCGCGTTCCAACACGCGACCATCTACTAGCTCTAACTCCTCTCCCAGAACTTTTGTTTTTTCCTTTAAAATTTCTGATACCCGAACCGGAAAATCTTGAGAATTGCAAAATAAGTGCTTGGTCTGCTCGGCTGATTCTGAACAATCGGCTCCTTTCAACTGATCGGGTGAAAGGGGTATCCCAAACATCTGACAAAACTCATCGTTCACCAATCGTATTTTTCGATTGGCATCTTCTATGATTACGGCACCTTCCAGATTTTCCAAAAGAAGTTTTTGGGTGCGGTAAGATTCCTTCAATTCGTTCTCTGCCTGCTTCCGAAGTGTTATGTCACTAACCAATAGCGTACATCTTTTAACGCTTCCATCATTTTCGATTATCGGATTGAGTCTGATCTGATAACTCATTTTTGCTGATATCCACCCTTTATCTATCTCCGCCACATAGGGTTTTCCAGAAAGAAGTACCTGATCGTAGATTTGTTGTGCTTTATGAGCAAACTCACTGGTGAACGCAAAAGCCTCTTTTATAGTTTTACCGAGGTAATAGGTAATGGGTCGGCTTAACTTAGTTTCATCCCGGCACCAGAAATTTCTAAATCTTCCCAACTCATCAAACTCAATCACAAAGTCGTCCATAGACGAAACAATCAATTGAAGATCGCTTTTAATTTTTGCTTCTCTGAATTCAGACTTTCTCCATTCAGTTACATCCTGAGCGGAACCCATCACGTAAGGCATCTGACCGGGTTCATCCATTAATGTATTGCGAAAAAGAAAAATACGTTTCTGACCGCTCTTGGTAATGACCGTCATAAAACTCTCATAAGCCTTATCACGTTTAATTTTATCCAAATACGTTTGAAAATCCTTTTCTGATTCAGGCAGAAGTAAGGTAAGTATGTTTCTTCCGATCAGCTCACCCCGATTGTATTCCAAAGTCCTTTCTCCGGTATGGTTGATTGTAATCAGGTTTCCCAATAAGTCATGTGTACAAATCAGAATCATGCTATCTTCCACCAGTTTTCGATAGCGGTTTTCATTGATCGCTAGTTTATCCCGTATTTCGCGCTCGGTAATAAGATTTTTCTCGGCATTCTGCTGAAGGACTTCCAATGCCTGAAGGGTTTTGTAATCATAGTCGATTTTTAACTTTAGCACTACAATCGATATAGTTACGATCATCATCACGTTTACGACTAATAGCACAAGTGAGACTTCCGGAGTCAAAATAGCGGGCGTGTGTAAAGCAAATTCTGAATCAAAAACATAAGAAATCAACACCAGCAAGACGTATAAGACAATAACGAAGTAAAATTGATGAGTGCGCAACATGGTTATTGAACCCACCAGAGCCAATACCGACCAGGCCATGACGCATCCCGATGCAAGAAAGCCACCCAACTGCCATTGAAGTAAAAATGGCAGAAACATGCTGATTGTAATTTGAGTAAACACGGCCACTCTTAAATTCTTAAAGAATCTAAAGCTACCCATGTTGATAGCAGAGATAATTACATACCCAAACGGAATTATGGAAGCTTGATAAAGATCAAAAAAAAGAAGGAGCCCGCCCCACACCATCCCTCCCAATGACATGAGCATCGCAAGATAGACGAGGATTGATTTAACTATCCTGATTGGTTTGGTATCCTCTTCGGAAACACCCCAATTTTGAATTTGATTTGTGATGGACATCAAAATGGCTATTAAGTGAAATGTTTCAATAAAATCTCACGAATAATGTCTCGTTTGGCGGGTTTGGTTAAAAAATCGTTAGCTCCAGCGGCTAAAGCCTGTTGTTTTTCTTGTAACCGTGTGGAGGCCGAGAGTGCTACAATCGGAACCTGAATACCTTTGGAACGGATAAATCGAATGGCCTCAACACCACTGAAATAGGGCATGTGTATATCCATAAAGATAAAATCGGGTGTTTGATCTGTCGTTTGACGGATAGCCTCGTGCCCGTCCGCTGCTTTAATTGCTACGCCCCCTAACTCCTGAACAAAAACTTCAAAAACCATGAAATTAACTTCATCATCCTCTGCAATTAATATTCGTTTACCGCTTAAAGGAAGATTACTTGCCACCATGTGTTGATCTGTTAAAATAGTTGATGTCTCTTGTAGTTGACTCATGATCACCCTGTTCCATTTTTCAAAGTATTGAATTCGTTCCAAATTTCGCTGAAGGTCAAAGGGATTATTCACAATCACCTCCCAGGCATCCATCTCTTGCATAAACTTTTGAAATCCGAAATATCCATAGCGTGCCTTCAGGGTGTGTAACGATTGACGTGCTGCTGCGCCCTGATGGGTAGTGATTAATTGGTTCAAGGTCTTAAAATATTGCGGGGTTTCCGCCTGGAAGGCCGAAATTAGTTGTGCAACCTTTTCAGAATCACCGCCCAACGTATCTAACAGTTGCTTTAGTTCCTGAACCCATTGCTCTCTTATTTCTAAGGCATCCTGCATAAAATCTGGTTGAAACAATAGTTATAACCCTAAAAGTACGAGTTCCAGCATATAGTCTTTCATCCTTTTAGCTGAGTAGGAATACTTACACGGTCAACTACCGGTTTTCAACGGTACAGACAAGCCGGGGCTCTAAAAACCTTATCTCATAGCTGAAACATGATCCACCGCGATAAGGGTATGGCTCACCGTTTACCAACGGCCAATCGCCTAATTTATTGAGCCCTCTGGGCCCTGCTTCTTAGCTTTGAACTATGAAAAGAAGAAAACCCATTTTAATACCCCTTAGCCTGTATGTTAGCAAACAACTTCTGAGATTAATTTTGGGCACACCTGCTGAGAGTTCCCGTTTGCAAATTCGCAGGTAAGGAAATGATGTATCCCAAACCTGATAATCGGTCATGCTATCCTCGATAAAAAAAAGATGGTTACAGGCTATTCTGATTGGATCAACTGATCAATTGAGCTATCATCAGAAAATCAGGTTGCATACCTTGAATGGCTTTGCTGTAATTTCCATTCTGTTTGTTACTCTGTTTTCAATAATTTTTTGTTCGATAGGTTCTTACACTTCCCTACAATCGCTACCGATTGCCGGGGTAATGTTGGGAGTACTTTGGTTAAACTCCCGACATCGCTATGAATTAGCCAAAGGGTTTATGACCGTTTTACTGAATATCATCATCTTTGGAATGGCCATCCTCGATAGAAGAACGGGTACCGAATATGTACTGCTGGCATCGGCTTGTTCTGCGATTCTCCTCTTCGATAACCTCATTCATATTGCCGTCTCGTTTACATTAGCGCTGGGAAGCTTTGGCGGGTATATTTGGTACGATACCGTTTATCCGTTTGTTCCGGATCCCACCGTTCCTTATGAATACATGTCGGGTGTTGTTATGTTGGTTTCAGCTTGCGCAGTAGCTGCCCAACTGTTAGTGTACCGATCTTTAATAAACAGGTATGCTCGTGAGCTCCAAGAAGCCAACTCAAAAGTCATTGTCATGAACCAAGAACTAAAATCATCCTACGAAGAGCAACAAACTCTTGCATTACAACTCGACTGGATTGTTAAGCAAAAAGACAACGAACTACAATCCTATCTGGACGCCATCAATGTGCATGTCTATTCGGCTGTAACCGATAACCATGGTGCGATTTTAAAAGTAAACGATCCGCTAGTTAGCATCACAGGTTATCAAGAAAACGAGCTTATTGGAAAAAATTTCAGTGAATTTATTGAAGGGCGCTCATCTGAGCTTTTAATGCGGGAACTCATAGATACGCTTTCGAAAGGCAAAACCTGGCGGGGTGAAGTTAAAAACCGAAAGAAGGATGGGACATTTTATTGGATTGATATGGTGGTGATCCCACTCAAAAACGAAAGAGACGTAACCAACTATTTCCTAACATTAGCACTCCCTATCACCGAACGAAAAGAAGCGGAAGAGCAAAAAGAAAAAATTGCTCAGATGCTCGAAGATATCGCGTTCCGGGCCTCTCATAAAATCAGAGGCCCCATAGCACGTATTCAGGGGTTAACTAATTTAATGGATATTGGATTTATTCAAAAGGAGGAATTAACAAAAGTGTTGGAGTACTTCAAGGAAAGTGTTCTCGAAATGGATGTCGCCACGCGTGAACTCACCACCTTTATCAACACACACTTCGAAGACGAAAAACTGACATCTCCTGACGAAAATGCAAATTTTATGTATAAGGCGCTGTAAGCATGAAGACCATTCATCCATTTCACTTAAAGCTGCTCCAGGCGAGCCTTCCATCTGGATGGCGAGCATATCTAGCAGCTTCGCTTTTTGCATTAACCTCCTGTCTGACCGAAGGTCAAATCAATTCCCAAGTAAACTTTCATCATCTTACCACTGAAAATGGGCTCTCCAGTAATTTTACTACCAGTACGTTACAGGATAAAGAGGGATTTCTATGGATAGCCACACACAACGGATTGAACAGATATGATGGATATGACTTTATAAGATACACACATAGCCCGGAAGACTCTCACTCGATCAGCAGTAACCAAACCAACACTTTGTATGAAGATAGTAAAGGTAATTTGTGGATTGGTACCTTTAGCAGTGGCATCTGTAAATATGATCGATCTAAGAATGAATTTATCCGCTATGCCGAAAAGAAAAAAATATATGTGATTTGGGAGGATAGCCAAAAGATATTATGGGCGGCAGGCGAATATTTTATCGGCTATTTTGATAGCTCTCAAAACAAATTTATAGCAATCGATTGGGAAAATCCGGAAGATAATATCATGGGCGTATCCAAAACTACGACTGATAATCATATATGGGTAGCTACCGGAAACAATGGACTTTATCTATACAATACTCAAACCAGAAAAATTATCAATCACTATCTGCCCAACGGCTCAAAAAGCATTAGTACCAAAATGCTCTATAATGTTTATGCTGACTCCAATAATACCGTGTGGATCGGCACACAAGACTCTGGCTTAGATGTCCTTGATCTAAAAACAGGTTTCTTTACTAATTATCGTCATCAGTCCGGAGAGGCTAACTCGCTTCCTATTAATACCGTCACTTCATTTTTAGATAATGGAAACGTTTTACTAATCGGAACTCAGAACGGAGGCTTAAGTTTTTTCGATAAAAATGAAAAAAAATTCACCAACTATTATCCAGACTCAAAAAATGCGCGTGGTCTGAATAGCAATTCCATCGCACACACCGGTGGCGGCATTTATCGCGATAAGCAAGGTCTCATCCTCATCAGCACGCATTTTGGAGGTGTTAATATTATTGATCCATACAAGAATATGTTTGGAAAAATTGAACTGCCTCTTGATAACCCCACGGTAAATGCTATTATCAAGGATAAAAAAAACCGCCTTTGGTTAGCCACCGAAAAAGGAATAATTAAGATTGAAAACCAAGTGAGCAAAGCCTATCCGGGCAATCCCGGACTAGCCTTGGTGGAAGACCACGAGGGAAGAATTTGGACAGGCACTCATCGGGAAGGATTGAAGTTATTTGATGAAACATCAGATAGCTTTGTTCGTTTTGTTCATGATCCAAAGAATCGGAATAGTATTTCAGAAAACGAAGTTGCCAGCCTGTTAAAGAGTTCTGATGGACAGATGCTGTACATCGCCACCCGAAAAGGACTTTCAACCATGAGGCTTAAGACAGTAGGACATTTCGAAAATTACACCTCGCGGTATTGCGCTTATCAAGAACTTGACAACTTTAACTTCCAGATACAAAATGATTCGGATAGCACACTTTGGATATGCACGCGAGATGGATTGGTGAAAATTAATGTTACTACACACAGTACTACTTGCTATCGAAATGTGATTGGTGACTCTACCAGTATCTCTGATAATACGGTGTATACCATTTTTAAAGATCGTAACAATCAAACATGGATAGGCTTATCCGAAGGTCTGAACTTGCTGAATACTGCCGAAGGTAGATTTGAAACGATACTTCGTGAAATTGGTGCCCGGAGTATAATTGAAGATGATGACAGAAATCTCTGGTTGGGCACAAACAATGGGCTTATTAAATTCAATCCGACTAATCGGGTTGCCAGAAGTTACCATCGGAGTGATGGCCTACAAGGTTTGGAATTTAGAGCTGGGGCTACTTTAAAAGATCAGAACGGCACACTTTACCTGGGCCATGATAAAGGACTCTTGGTCTTCCATCCAGATAGCATTCGTGATAATCTCAGTATGTTACCTGTTCGCATTGTTGACTTAAAAATATTTAACAAATCTGTTGGAATTTTAGCTCAAGACTCTATACTCAAAAAATCTATTACTCAAACAAAGGAAATAAAACTATCCTATAAACATTCGGTATTTACTCTAGATTTTGTTGGCATTGACTATAGTAATCCAGCAAGCAATAACTACGCTTATATCCTGGATGGATTTGAAAAAGAGTGGAACTATGTAGGCAACCAACGTAATGCTACCTACACGAACTTACCAGCTGGCACGTATACTTTTAGAGTCAAAGCTGGTAAAATCAATGGTTTATGGAATGAAGAGGGCACTTCATTAATTATTCATGTGTTACCGCCCTGGTGGAGTACGTGGTGGTTTCGGGCCATAGTAATTGGGACTTTTATCATAGCACTTTACACTGGATATCTACTGAGAACCAGAAGCGTTCGTAATAAAAGTCAGTTACTGGAAAAACTCGTGGCTAAGCGCACCACAGAGCTGGTACAAAGTAAAAGGCAGGCCGATGCAGCAAATGCAGCGAAATCGGAATTCTTGGCCAACATGAGTCATGAGCTCAGAACACCGCTCAATGGTGTAATCGGATTTACCGATCTATTAATAAAAACACCTTTAAATGAGACACAGCAGCAATACCTGAACACCGTATCTCAATCGGCTCATTCGCTTCTTAACCTGGTTAATGATGTTCTTGACTTTTCAAAAATAGAAGCAGGTAAATTAGACCTGTCAATCGAAAAAACAGACCTATTCGAATTAGGAAGCCAGGCCATTGATCTGATAAAGTTTCAGGCACAGAAAAAAAATTTAGAGGTTTTATTAAATATAGCTCCCAGGCTGCCGCGATTTGTTTGGGTGGACGAAGTGCGGCTCCGGCAAATTTTAATCAACCTGCTTGGCAATTCAGTAAAGTTCACGGAACATGGAGAGATTGAGTTGAAAATTGAATCCCTAAACGAAACTCCATACGAAACTAATTTTAGATTTTCGGTAAGAGATACCGGAATGGGTATCCCTTTTGAAAATCAAGAAAAAATATTTGAAGTATTTGCTCAGGGTGATGCATCTACTACCAAACGATTTGGAGGAACCGGGTTGGGTTTAACGATAGCCAATAGCTTGCTTGCGCTAATGGATAGCAAACTTCAACTTCATAGTGAAATTGGTATCGGAAGCACCTTTTACTTTGATGTCGTACTCCGTTCCGAACAAGGCCCAACGACAGTCGAAGAAAACATCGGGCAATTAAAGAATATTTTGATTGTAGATGACAATGTTAATAATCGAACTATTCTAAAAGAAATGTTGGCCTTAAAAGATATTAATTCGGAACAGGCTAGTTCGGGCCTGGAAGCGATTAAATTGATTAAGTCTGGCCAAAGATATGACGCCATTATTATGGATTACCATATGCCTCAAATGGATGGGTTAGAAACAGTCCGTCAGATAAAAAATATACTACCAGCGGTAGAACAACCGGTAGTGCTGCTTTATAGCTCATCAGACGATGAACAAATCAGTAGCCTATGCGCAGAACTGGATATTCGGCAACGACTTGTAAAGCCGGCAAAAATGGATAAACTGTTTGATTCACTCTCCAAACTCGGATCAAAAGAACACCTGAACATCCCAAGTAAAAAATTAAAACTTACTCAAAATCCAACTTCAACAATCCAAATATCACCCATGACTATCCTGATTGCAGAAGACAATGCGGTAAACATGTTACTGGCCAGGTCCATTATTGAGAACTTACTTCCCAACGCTTATATTGTTGAGGCTGAAAACGGTCTTCAGGCAGTAGAGAAATTTATACAGGAACGACCGGATATTGTCTTTATGGATATCCGAATGCCTGAAAAAAATGGGTATGAAGCGGCTATGGAAATCAGAAGATACGAGATCTCCAGCGAAGTACATATTCCCATCATTGCGCTCACAGCCGGCACGGCTAAAGGGGAGCGTGAAAAATGTCTGGAGGCTGGGATGAATGACTATATCAGCAAACCCATTGTGCAGGATTCTATTCAAAAGGCGTTACTAAAATGGTTAAATCTACCAATTGAATTCAATCCCGCTCATCAAAACCATGTTCCCAAAGAAAATACCAAAATGCATTTTGATTTCACTGAACTGAGTTATCAGGTTGGTAATAACGCGGATGTGATAAAAAAACTATTGACAACTTCCATCACAAACATAGACGGATGTGTGGCAAACTTGCATCAAAGTAAGTCTGAAGGTAAAATATTTACAGAAGTTGCTCACAAATTAAGAGGAATAGCACTATCTGCTTGTTTCAATAGATTAGCAAACCTTGCGGGGCAATTGGAAGAAACAGATCCCAAAGAGATTCAAATTAATGTTCTATTAAAAGAAATAGAAAATGAAGTAGAACTAGTCAAAAATCTGATTGCAGAAACGCAGAATACAAAAATTGATCCCTGATCCTTAAAATGTATAACCGAAGCGATACAAACATTTTGTCTTTCCATCCGCAACTGAAACCAGAGCAGAGTTTCCGCGCTGTCACGGTATTGTGTACATTTCTACTGTCTTATCCGGTATTCGCACAGAATCAGATCATCGATAGTCTTGAAAGCGTTTTACTGACCAGGCTTTCGATTCAGCAGAAAATAGACGTACGTAACCAACTGGCATTTGAATACTATGATGTAAATGATAGTCTGGCGTTAAACCATGCACGCCAAGCTCTGGAAGAGTCGAATAAAAATAAATATCTGGCTGGAGAAAAGTATGCCAACACGTTGGTCGGATTGGGTTTATTGAGCATGGGTAATCATCTTGAAGCCATTCACTATTTCAAACGATCTGACCAAATCCATGCGCCCAACAGCCATACAATCACGATTGAAAATCAATTACAACTCGGATTAGCCTACGATGAACTGGGGAAATATGATTCAGCATGGAGTCAATATATGAAGGTTCGTCCCGTGGTCGAAAAACATGCTCGCGAATACCTCCCCACCATGTATATTAGTCTGGCAGGGATATGTAAGCAACTATGGAAAAATGCGGAGGCGCTCGCCTATCTGGATAGTGCCAGCACTTTACTAATTCCGGAGGACAACTATCTACTCATGGAGTTACATGCTCTTTATGGAAAAGTTTATCTCAGCATGGCAGAGCTTGAAAAAGCCGAAACTCATTTCAGTGAATTATGTGCGTTGGCGCATAAAGGATCCGATTATTATCACAAGATAGAATGTCACCTGAATCAATCCCGGTACAGTATCGTCAAGGGCAAATATACGGAAGCTCTAACCTCCAGTCTGGAAGCTGTTTCTCTATCCCGATTATACAATTACTATCAGTATGTGGAGGTGTTGCATCAAACCGGAGATGCGTATCTGGAGATATCTCAGTTGGAGTTAACGGCACAATATCTTTATCAGGCACTACAACTCAGTGAGGCCGCAGGCCTGAAACACAAAACTGGACAAATCTATAACAGCCTGGCCTGGCTTACAAAAGTTCAGCGAAAACTTGATCTGGCCATGGACTATACTTACAAAGCCGAGACTATTCTGAAAGAAGTGGGCGATCCGGCAGGCATAGCTGAATCATATAACGTGCGAGGACTCACGTATACTTTACTAAAAGATTATGCCAAAGCGGAGGTGGAGTACAAAAAAAGTCTTGCCATTAGAAAGGAAATCAATTTATCTAAAGGTATAGCAGGTTCGCTGTATAATCTGGCCGACATTTATCTAGAGGTGAACCGAAATGAAGAAGCCCTTATCTTGTTAAATGAAGTTGCCTCCATTGAAGAAAAAATTGGAAATAAGCCTGACTTATCCATGACTTATGGAATGATTTCCCGTCAATTAGTTCGGGATCGAAAATTCAATGAGGCCCTTTCCTATCTGAAAAGAGCAGAGAAACTGACAAAAGAAGATCCTTCATTGTTGATTCAGCGAGATCTGGCTCGCAGCTATTCATTCTATTATCTTGAACAAGGCGACTATAAAAACGCTTATCACTTTCAGCGGGAATATGAATATATAAACAATGAAATCTATGATCAAAAAGGCGCTGATAAGTTGGCCGAGTATGAAGCACTTTATAAAGTACAAAAAAGAGAACAAGAGGTAAAGCTTCTAAATGAAGAACATAAAAATCATGAAGAACGAATCATGCTTCAACAAACGAAACTCATTCAAAAAAACACGATTATTACTTTAGCCTTATTCATCATTTTGTTGATGGGCTTTATCGTATGGAAAGGATATTTGAACACAAAAAAATTACGCGCGCTAACCATTGAAATACGTAACCAAAAAGAACATGCCGAGAGAGCCAGCGCTGCTAAATCAGATTTCATAGCTAACATCAGTCATGAAATCCGAACGCCTCTGAATGGCATCATTGGATTTGCTGATTTATTAGGAAGAAGTACACTAACCCCTACCCAGGCAAAACAGGCCAGCATCATTTCAAACTCTGGCCATTCCTTACTTCGTATCATTGATGATATTCTGGACTTCTCAAAAGCCGAGGCCAAAAAAATCAGTTTGAATTCCGACAAAATTCATTTATCAAAATTCTGTGGGCAAATAATGGATATGTTAAGTCACCAGGCTGAGGAAAAAGGACTAAAACTATCCTTTATGCCATCTCCGCAAACCCCTTCGTACATTTGGGCAGATGAGATCCGACTCAGACAAATACTTACCAATTTGCTAGCCAATGCTATCAAGTTTACTTCAGATGGATCGGTGGAATTAAAAATTGATATTCTCTCGAATAAAGTACCAAACAAGACCAAACTTCGGTTCTCTGTAAGAGATACAGGTATTGGAATTGATCCGAAAAATCAACAAAAGATTTTTGAAGCGTTTGTGCAAGAAGATATTACGGATAAAAAGAAATATGGAGGAACCGGGTTAGGTTTGTCTATTTCAAATGAGTTGTTGGCATTGATGGGCAGTCACCTGGAGTTAGAGAGCGAAAAGGGAAAGGGTTCTTTGTTTCATTTTACAATTACGTGTCCCTCGGAAATAGTTGAATAACTACTGTAGTCGCATATTTGAAAACTTATGAAGATACGTCAAGATGTATTTGAAGATAAGAACTGGATAACCTTAAAATCAAGCCCAGGCATAAAACCTCAACTTGTACTTTGTTTTGGTAAGCGCGAAATATTAACGCAACCAAATTGGTTTACTGATCTACGGGAACAATTTCCTGATGCCGCCATTATTTCAACATCCTCATCTGGGGAAGTATCCAATAAAAAATTTACCGATGACTCAATAGTTGCCACTGCTTTAGAATTTGAGCAAACGGATATTATTGTTGCAAGTGTAAATATTGAAGTATACAACGATTCTTCCCTTGCAGGTAATGCGCTTGCTGCAAAGCTCCCATTGAATGATCTTCGTTTTGTTCTCTTGTTTTCTGACGGAATCCTGGTCAACGGTGGTGACTTGATAGCAAGCCTAAGCGAGGCCCTTAAAAACAAAATTCCCGTGGCAGGAGGAATGGCAGGTGATGGCGAAAGTTTTATTGAAACAGTAATTGGCGTTAACAATGATATCATGCCGGGAAATATTGTTGCCATTGGCTTCTATGGTGACAAGGTTAATCTTGGATTTGGCAATAAGGGTGGATGGAACCGATTCGGCCCCTCACGTTGCATAACCAACTCAAATAAAAATGTTTTGTATGAGTTAGATGGTGAAAACGCCCTTGACTTGTATAAAAAATATCTTGGGAAATTTGCCGATAAACTTCCGGCCTCGGCACTTCACTTTCCATTGGCATTAGGCGACAATCATGAAGAAGTGGTACGCACTATTCTTAATATCGATGAAGAAAATAAAACCATGACATTTGCTGGCAATATGCCAGTTGGCGCTACTGTTCGATTTATGAAAACAACCCCAGACAGTCTTTTTGAAGCTGCTGCTGCTGCCGCCAAGGCCAGTATCGAAAATATAGATTGTGCTGGAGAAACGCTATCCATTTTGATAAGTTGTGTGGGACGAAAAATAGTTCTAGGGAGCCGAATTGAAGAAGAGATAGAAGCAGTGCGGCATGAGTTAGGAGAAAATATTACAATGGCCGGTTTTTTCTCTCATGGAGAAATATCTCCACATGCCAACTTTGTGAATTGTAGTCTTCATAACCAAACAATAACCATCACTACGTTAAGCGAAGTTGATTAATCTCAAATGGATATTCATAAATTGCTAAAGCGTCAGATCAGGAAGCATCTACCCAATCATACCTGGGAGAGCGATAAAGATTTAAGAGATTTATTCTCTGTCATCAGTCATAGCTATTATGAGTTTGAAGAGAGCCAACTGCTCTCAGAACATGCATTTAGTCTGATCGACAAAGAATACGCTGCTCTTAATGAAAGTTTACGCAAAAAGGAAAAAGAGTTGAATCGGTATTCGCAAAGCCTTCAAGAAATGGTAACTGAGCAAACCGATGAATTAAAGGCTAATGAGGCTCGGATAAGGTCAATAACGGAAAACGCACCCGATTATATCATCGAAATTGACATAAATGGAAATATCCTGTTCATTAACCGACCATTACTTTCGGAAGACAAAAAAGAAGACACTTTAGGCAAGCCTTTTAAAGACTGGGTGACACCTCAATTTCATGAAATCCTCACTGCATCTATTAAAGAGGTTTTCAAAAATGGCGTAAAAAAACAAATCGAGATTAAGACTATAGAAAGGGATGGCATTGAAAGGACTTTTATCGCCAGCATGTCTCCGGTGGTGATTGATGGGATAACGACAAGTGTCATTCTTATACCTTACGACATTACAGTACGGTTAGAGAATGAAAAGGCAATCCTTCAAGCAAAAGAATCAGCAGAAGCTGCTAATGTTGCCAAGACTGAATTTCTCGCTAATGTAAGCCATGAGCTACGCACACCCCTTAATGGCATCATCGGATTTTCTGATCTGTTAGCACGAACTAAATTAAGTGAGACGCAGGCAAAGTACGCTTCGGTTATTTCACAATCTGGAAATACGCTTCTTCGCATTATTGACGACATTCTTGATTTTTCAAAAATAGAAGCTAATAAAATCGACTTATTAATAGATCGCTTAGATGTCAGTCAAATGTGCTGTCAGGTAATCGAAATGCTGAGTTACCTGGCAACCGAGAAAGGTCTTCACATTTCATTTATAGCATCGCCCAACATTCCGATATTTATTTGGGCAGACGAGATGCGGCTGCGGCAGGTACTAACTAATTTACTCACAAATGCAATTAAGTTTACGCAGCAGGGTGTAATCGAACTAAAACTTGAATCTCTAGCTAAAGATGAGGCTGATAAAAATAAGATTCGATTCTCTGTGAAAGATAGCGGAATAGGAATCGAGTTAAAAAACCAACAACGCATATTTGAAGCGTTTGTGCAGGAAGACATTTCTAATACCAAAACATATGGAGGTACCGGTCTTGGGCTAACCATTTCAAACAAGCTACTCGCGCTGATGGGTAGTCAATTGCAATTAATAAGCGAGAAAGGTAAGGGCAGTATATTCTACTTTGATGTTTCGTTTAGTGCTTATCCGAATGCCGTTAAAAACTTAACATATAATTAGTTAGGATGAAAAAGTCTCTCTTAACGATGAATTCTATTGTTCGACAAATAGCTAATCTGGGTGTAAGCCAGAATCTTCCACTTGACACAGTACGTGGGATTATGTTGTGCAATCAAATTTCGCTATTGGGTGTGGCTATCAGTTTCTTGCTCGCCATTTCACACGGCATTCTAGTTACCTGGAATGTCGTGCCAATACTTTGCTTTGCCGTTGGATTATTTTTTATTGCTCCCTTAATCAGTAATGCATTGGGATACACAGTTTTTAGCAGAGTACTCTTAAGCTTTTACTTGCCCACCTGCATTGTCGCTATTTCCATTCTGTCTAAAATTTTCAGCTCACCCGAAGATCTTAAGTTTGAGGGCATTTACTTTACTTATCATTTCTTTCTTACCATCACAGCCATTGGAACGCTTGGACTATTTGAAACATCGTTAAAGAGATGGGGATACATTTTTGCGGTATACATAGCTGTTTTGATTATTTCATTCAACTCCCTACACAACCTTTGTGGCGTTGGCTACTATCAAACGGGACATACTGATCCTCACTATTTATTTTTTACGGTAGTGGTGCTACTGGCTTATGGCGCCCTGTTAGGTGGCGTGTCTATCATGAAACGAAATATTGAGAAAAATGAAAGGGCATTATTAGCTGAAATTGAAGATCGTAAACGGGCCGAGTCGAATGCGGTACAAGCCAATAAAGCCAAGTCGGAGTTTCTGGCCAACATCAGTCATGAAATACGTACCCCCCTGAACGGTGTGATCGGTTTTTCCGATCTGGTATTGAAAACCAAATTAGATGCTACACAAAACAAGTACATGACTGTTTTAAATAAATCGGCCATGTCGCTACTGAACATTGTCAATGATCTCTTAGATTACTCAAAGATCGAAGCTGGCAAGCAAGAGCTGGAAATAGAAAAGTGTCGCCTTTCTGAATTAGGACAAGAAGTAATTGAGGGGTTAAGTGGTCAGGCTCAACAAAAAGACTTAAAATTGATACTGACGCTATCGCCTGACTGTCCGCACTATATATGGGCTGACCCCGTCAGGTTGCGGCAAGTGCTGATTAATCTGGTAGGCAATTCAATAAAGTTCACCCACCAGGGAGAAATTGAGTTAATCATCCAACTGATTGGGAAGAATAGCAATGGGAGATCATCTATTCGTTTTACCGTTCGTGATACCGGCATTGGCATTGGTCCTGAAAATCGGGAAAAAATATTTGAAGCTTTTGCGCAAGGAGACTCTTCCAGCACTAAAAAATATGGTGGTACTGGTTTGGGCCTTACCATAGCTAATTCCTTGTTAGCTCTGATGAATAGCACATTCGAACTTGACAGCGAAGTTAACAAAGGCAGTAGTTTTTCATTTACGTTAATTACGGAGACCGCATGAAGACTCTTTTTATTTCGAATATCGCCAGGCTAGGGGTGCAACAACATCTGTCAAGTGATGCTGCCCGAGCCATTGCGATGTCGAATCAAATAGCTATGCTTGGCATTGTCATTTGCCTTGTCTTGTTTGTGTTGCAGGGAAGTTTATTAGCATGGGATGCTACTGCCATGGCCACCGGTGCGGTAGGATTCATTTTTGTGTTTCCGCTATTGGCCAATTCCTGGGGCTGGACTTTAATCAGTCGCATTTTTATCAGCATCCATTTTCCCACGAGCATTTTATTGGCCTCTTTATTCAGCAAAATCACCAATACCAACCCGACCGTCAATTTCGAAACACAATACTATGATTACCGCTTCTTCATTATGATCTCGGGTATTACAGCCTTGGTGCTGTATGACCAGCGAAACCGCACCTGGAGTTATTATGCGATAGCGTACATCGTTTTACTTTTGGTACTCTTTGATCCGATTCATAACTACTTTGGCGTGGGCTATCATCAGACGGGCCATCGGGACCCTTCCTATTATTTTACCAATATCGTTGTGCTGCTGGCTTTTGCAGGGCAGGTATTGGGCTTGTACATTTTGCGTTCTGGTATTGACAAAAATGAAAGCGATTTATTAAGAGAAATTGAGGAGCGCAAAAAGGTTGAAGCAGAAATCAGAATAGCAAAAGAACAGGCAGTGGCAGCTAGTGCTGCCAAGTCAGAATTCCTGGCAAACGTAAGTCACGAGATTCGGACTCCCTTAAACGGTGTTATTGGGTTTTCTGATCTGTTACTAAAAACACATCTTGATTCCACGCAGTCAAAATACATGAGCGTATTGAACAAATCAGCTCATTCCTTGCTTGACATTGTAAACGATATACTTGACTTTTCTAAAATTGAAGCGGGCAAGATTGATCTGGAAATTGAAAAGACAGATATTCATGAACTATGCACGCAGGTAATGGAAGCCATGCGTTATCAGGCTCAACAAAAAAATCAAAAATTGATGCTCTCCATTAGTCCGGAAACTCCATCTCTTATCTGGGCAGATGCGATAAGACTGCGCCAAATCTTAACAAATCTTTTGGGGAATGCCATTAAATTTACGGAAGAAGGCGAAGTTGAATTAATCGTGAGGCCGACAAACCAAACAAATGATCAGGTAACGATTCACTTTGCGGTACGAGATACTGGCATCGGCATAGCATTAAAGAATCAACAAAAGATATTTGAGGCCTTTGCGCAAGTGGATGCATCCAACACCAAGAAATTTGGCGGTACGGGTCTGGGGCTTACCATCTCGAATAAATTACTTGCACTCATGGGTAGCGAATTACAAGTAACCAGCGAAGTGGGAAAAGGGAGTACGTTCAGTTTTGATATTTCCTTTAAGAGTTGATCATTCAAAAATAGCCACCTTTTAAAAACGTATTAATACACCACCGGATTGTATAAATTGTACCTTAACTCACCAGATGAAATCAAGCTTTTATGATTCGTTTTCTTCTCGCTTCTGTATAATAAAAGTGATTTGTATTTGCGTCACTTTAGTATTCTCTCCCTTTTTTGGAAGTGCTCAGGTCGCAGACAGCATCAGGCGCGGAATACTCACCGGATTATCTTCAGAAGCGAAAGCTGATACGCTAACGTTGTGGGGCGTTGAATTACTGTTTTCCAACCCTTCGGAAGCCCGGATTCTATTCACTGAATCCCTTCGGTTGGCAGAGGAAACCCAATACTTGAAGGCCTCCGCATTGGCATTAAAAAACATAGCTATCTCATATGACCTTCAGGGTAATTCCAACGAAGCCATCCGATATTATCTGAGGGCGCATACGGTCTATGAAACGATCGGTGATTCAGTCGGGCTCTCAAAAGTTAAAAACAACCTTGGCATAGCTTATAAAAATCTCGATGATATTGACAATGCCCGAAAGTTTTATGAGGAGTCTATTTTGATCAAACGGTCGTTGGGTGATATTAAGGGAATCGCTTACGGGTATAACAATATCGGAGAACTCTACAAGGCTAGAAGCGAATTTGAGCCATCGCTGCTGTTCTTTCATAAAGCTTATACCCTTTTAGATTCCCTTGGAGATGGAGAAGGGCTTTCTGCCGTCCTTACCAATCAGGCAGATGTATATCTGGATTTAAAGAAATATACTTTAGCCATTGACCTCACACAGAAAGTCATTAAAATTGAAGAAGCCGAAAACGATAGATACGATTTGTCGTTATCTCATTTGCTATTAACCCGGGCGTATCTGGAATTGAATCAACTCGACCGGGCTTGGGTTCATGTTCTGGAATCCGAGAAAATGGCAGAGCAGATTGGTGCTTTCCGTGTTTTTTATCAAAGCCAACGTGCGAAAGTTGAAATCCTGAAGCGCCAGGGTCGAACACAGGCAGCTCTTTTTCTTTACGAAAAAATACTTCTCCTTGATGACAGCCTGGATCAATTGAATCAGGCTGAAGCGACCGCTCAATTAAAAGCAAAATACGAAAGTCAACAATATGAAATGGCGATTATCAATCTAAAGCAAGAGTCACAGCTAAAAGAAGACTTGATTGTTTCTGAAAAACAACGGGTAGTTATTGGAGGATTTGTTATTGTCTTATTGATCACATTAATCTTCATTACGTATTTCTTCTACAAGATAAGCAATAAAAAAAATAAGGAACTTCGATCAAAGATCATGGAACGAGACAAAGCCATGGAACAGGTTAGGGTGGCTAACTTAGCCAAGTCAGAATTTTTAGCCAATGTTAGCCATGAAATACGAACACCTCTCAACGGAGTGATTGGTTTTTCAGATTTGTTGATGAATACCAAGCTTGATTCCACCCAAGGTAAGTATCTGACCATCTTGAATACATCGGCCCGATCTTTACTCACGATTGTCAATGATATTCTTGACTTCTCAAAAATCGAGGCGGGCAAAATTGAATTGAAGATCGAGAAAACAAATGTTCGCGAGCTGGCCTGGCAAATAATTGACAGCTTGCACTATCAATCAGAACAAAAAAAGCAACGTCTGTTGTTTTCTATTTCCGATGAAATACCCTCAGAGTTGTGGGCTGATCCGGTCCGCCTGCGGCAAGTGCTTATCAATCTTCTGGGAAATGCTGTCAAATTTACAGAAGAAGGAGAAGTTGAATTAAGTATACAACTATTAGAGAAAAAAGAAGGCCAGGTACGTCTGCATTTCTCCGTCAGAGATACGGGCATTGGTATTGATCCTGAAAATCAGAAAAAGATATTTGAGGCCTTTACACAAGTGGATGCATCCGTTACCAAAAAATTTGGTGGAACAGGTCTTGGACTTACCATTTCGAACAAAATACTTGCCCTGATGGGGAGTCAATTATGTGTAACCAGTAAAGTGAGCGAAGGAAGTACCTTTTATTTTGACTTGACTCTGGATACGATCGTGTAGATATATAATTCATTCGGTCCGCAAGTCATCCCTCCCTTAATCAAACAATGACAATTGTGTTCTTTGTCTTTCTTTCAGGACGGACGGATTACCCGAAGCTTTAATGGTAACTAGTTCAGTTTCCTCATAGCGTGAAGCGATCATGATCCTGGTCGTTCCTGCCACCCGGTTGAACATTTCTGCTACTATTTCAGGTTTGTTATTGTTTTTGGACAGATGTCCCAAAAATAAGTGAGTCATACATGGCGGTCGGTATTGCAAAAATAACTGCAACGCCTGTCGATTGGAGATATGCCCCCACCCTCCCCGGATACGATCTTTTAACATGGCAGGATACCCTCCCGTTTCCAGCATTTCCTCATCATAGTTAGATTCCACAATAGCTGCATGACATTGCTGGAAGTTGTTAATCAAATCTTCGCACACGCGTCCCATATCTGTAAAAACGCCCACGTTAACACCCGCATAGGTGACGATGAAGCTATGCGGATCGTTCGCATCGTGAAACTTTGGTATTGCCGTGATTGTCAGCGTACCAATCGTGACGGGTTGGTAGGCAGAAAAGTCATGGGCCAATCCTTCACTCCACTCCAGAGAAGGATTTTTGCGCGTTCTCTTAGTAATGTATACGGGTATTTTATGTCGCTTGGCCAGTTTGTGCAATCCAAGGATATGGTCCTTATGTTCGTGGGTCACAAAAATACCCTTGATCTTTTTGATGGAAAGTTCGAGGCGTTTTAGCCTTCGTTCTGTTTCCCGGAAAGAGATGCCTGCATCAATCAATATCGCATCTTGTTCGTTACCGATATAGTAGCAATTGCCATTGCTGCCAGAATTAAGAGAAGCCACCCGCAACGCCATCTCTATTTTTTGTTCGCCAAATACACTCCGCTAATGATCAGCATCATCCCAGCCAAATGCCACAGAGTCAATACTTCACCATCTACTACCCCCCACATAACCGCTACAATTGGCATGATGTACGTGACCGTGCTGGCATACAGGGGCGTGGTCATTTTCACCAACTTATTAAACACCAGGTTGGCGAGCGCAGTACCCATAAACGCTAACAGACAGATAAATCCAAACGCCTGCCAGGCACCGGGAGCCATTTGAAGTTTATTAACAAAGTCAGTGAATCCAAACAGATAAATGGCAGCTAATGGTCCAATAAACAGGACAGAAACACTGGCGATGGTAATAGAACTAAGCGCAGGAATTTTAAACTTGACCCAATTCAGATTAGCACCATACAGCAAGCAAGCTCCCACAATCAAGAAAGCATACAGATTGATTCCGTTGATGGAGCCCCCCGAACGTGACAAGGCCAGAAGTACGGCCCCACCAAAGGATAAGATGATCCCGACAATGGCATAATTTTTAAACCGCTGCTGAAAAAATAATGCACCCAAAATCATCGTCCATAAAGGAGAAAGGGTATTTAAGATGCCAGCCACAGAGCTGTCCAGTCTGGTTTGGGCTGAAGCAAACAAAAAGGCCGGAAAGAATATCCCCATTAAACCGGATAGAAAAAGTTTCCATCCATCTCCCGCTTTCAAATCTTTTAAACGGGGCAAGGCCAAAGGCATTAGAAAAATCATCGCGGCCGTCACACGCAAGGCTCCCACTTCGTCCGGAGCAAATACTTTCAACCCCTGTTTAATCAGGATAAACGAAGTTCCCCAGATCAGCGAAAGAAAAATGAGCAGGAAGATGGGTGTGGCACCAATATTTTTTTTCACAAAAGCAGATGAAGGAGTATAGATTAAAAATTTTTAAGTGACCCTGATCACTTTACATCAAAAATAAACATAACTCAGACAAGGCTCAAACCCGATTCTTGCATAGGTTAACTCACCATCGATGCATAAGCATCCATGACCTCATCTAAAATAGCATGCACTTCTTCCGCTGTGGCAGCCTCCACCAGCCGTGTCCGATAGGGTTTAAAATCCGGAATGGAACGAAAGTAATTTGTATAGTGTCTGCGCATCTCAAATACGCCCAGCTTATCCCCTTTCCAACGAATGGAAAAATCAAAATGCTGACGGGCTACCCGAACCCGTTCTGGCATATCGGGTGGCAATGGATGTTCTCCATGTCGGAGATAGGTCTTGATTTCATTAAAAATCCACGGGTAGCCAATCGCTGCCCTTCCAATCATCACACCGTCTACTCCGTAGCGGTTTTTATATTCCAGGGCTTTCTGTGGCGAATCAATATCTCCGTTTCCAAAAATAGGAATATGCATGCGCGGATTTTCCTTCACTTTGCCAATCAGAGTCCAATCTGCGCTTCCTTTATACATCTGCACGCGGGTTCGTCCATGGATGGATAGCGCCTGGATACCAATGTCCTGAAGTCGCTCGGCTACCTCCACGATATTCCGGGTGTTGTCGTCCCAGCCTAATCGTGTTTTAACAGTCACGGGAAGTGAGGTGGCCTTTACCACCTCCTCTGTCATGCGAACCATTTTTGGTACATCCTGAAGCAAGGCCGCACCGGCTCCCTTGCAAGCGACCGCTTTCACCGGGCAACCATAGTTTATGTCTATCAAATCTGGACCTGCCGCAGCGGCTATTTCGGCTGCCTCACGCATACTATCCACGTTGCCCCCAAATAACTGGATTCCAATGGGCCGCTCGTATTCAAAAATATCCAGTTTTTGTTTGCTTTTAGCGGCATGTCGGATTAGTCCCTCGCTAGAAATAAATTCGGTATACATCAAATCCGCTCCACCTTCCTTGCATACCGCACGAAATGGCGGATCACTTACATCCTCCATAGGAGCCAGCAGCAATGGAAAATCACCCAACTCGATTTGACCTATTTTCACCATATTTGCCCGCAAAAATACGCTTTTAAAACAGATGCTGGAGTATAGGGACAAGCCGGTGTGGCAAGAATTGGTCGTTATCATCATTGCCGTAGGAGTTGGACTGTTTGTAGGAGCCGGAATTGGGGCGTTTATAGGGTCCTTTTTTTATACAGGAGAAGGGGATCCACTGTTGGCGTTTACAAAAGCCCCTGACGAAACTGTAAAAATTTCATTATTAGTCCTGCAAGGGTTTACC